>Ga0209628_10003226_pt1 | contig 11346 bp, 7 predicted proteins | sample TergutCu122P4_FD_187285 | JGI IMG/M metagenome (GOLD analysis project Ga0209628, IMG submission 187285) | Cubitermes ugandensis P4 segment gut microbial communities from Kakamega Forest, Kenya - Cu122 P4 (SPAdes) (version 2) | ecosystem: Host-associated > Arthropoda: Insects > Digestive system >...
TCTGGATGCTTTAGAACAGTTTGAACTCGCAGGCGTTTTGGAGTTCAAATGTCAAAACGTCACAGAGCAGTATTACTTTAGGGCAGTGTTTTTTACACCCTGTTTCTAAGAAAATATGTAGGCGTGTCACTAGGTACTGAAAATTAAAAATATACAGTTTCTGCTTTTCTGATTTAACGTGTTTACAGTTAACATTTACTGCATAAGTGCACTAATCTGGGGCGTCTCGTCGCCTCGGCGTCTAAATTCGTACGATGACACCTAACAATTGTGGGTCCTTGATACGGAATTTGCGTCATGTCATCCTTCTGGCGTCTCGTGTTTTAAGGTGTTTCATTTCTGCAAAATTTGTGCACCCTTTTTTAGTATACCACACAAATAAAAAAAAAAAGTTAATGAAACCAGGAAGTCGAGTGAAAGTTTTCATACTTGTGCTTCCTTATTTGTTGAAACTTGGATGCATGTGTTAATAACAATCGCTCCTCTATCACCATCCTGAGCGTGCTACACAGGCTTAGTACTACTTTGCAACGTACTTGAAAATCTCCAAAAAACTACTAGTATCGTAATGTTCCTGGCTTGGTACTGTCCCCAGCCTGTGGAATTTCAGGTCATTAGGTCTCCCAAAATATTTTGCGAATTTCATGCTTTTCGCTTTTCCTTCCACCCTGAGAATAACACAACCTGATGCTGAAGGCGGTGAATTTGTGTTTATGGCTCCGTAGTTTTCCCTCAGTGCTGACCACCGTCAAAAGTGTAATCGAACAGCCAAAAAGAAAAGTTATGACATTCTGTGTCGTCACGTCTCTGGTTTGACGCGCGCAATTAGACTACAACGGAGGTACTGATATTCGAACAGTCAAGTGATGTTTTGGTGTACACTTTGTAAGCGTTTTTGTTTTCCATTAAATATACTTATAACAGTTTTAACGGTGCAGTCCAGCGACTTTATAATTATGAACAATGGTAATTCCAGAATAACCTCGCGTAACAACAGACGACCCTCCATCTACTACCGGTTGAAAAGCACTGCTTTAGAGAAGAGAGAATCTCTGCTCTGCCGCTAATGAAGCGTTTTTTCTGTCATATAGCCCGTAGCTTAGTCAGTATATGGACTGCTGCTTCCCGATCGTCGTCGTCGTCGTCGTCATCATCACCATCAACACAGCTTCTCGGGTATTAGAGCAGGAATATAGTAGTCACTATAGTGACTGCTACGAGCTCGACGATCCAGGGTTCAATTCCCGACAGGGACAAGAGGTTTTTCTGCTCTTCCGGGTCCACCCGGCGTCAAATTGGAAAACGGAGGCTGTTACCCCGGGGGTAGAGCGGTTGGTTCGTGCATGTGACCACTGACCTTTATCTAGTGCTGAGGTTAAGAATGATCGCAGTTAGGCTTGTACTCGTCCCGTGTATCTTCATGGCATGGAGAGGGTGACTTCTTTTTTAGCTCCTATTTGGACCTAGATTTCCAAATAGCCTCGTCCCTTCAGTTGTCCAACACTGTCGTGTTGTGTGTACTTCGGTTGTATCAACCGCGTTGATTTTCAGCAGAAAGTGAAACAGAGGTAGCATAGTGATAGTGGCTCTTAAGTCTTGGTGCATGTTGGAATTAACGAAACTGATGTACCAACGAACTCTTCACACATCACTGTAGTGATACGACAAATAGTTAACATTTACTAAGGTTTCTTATGTGCACGCACACACGCACGCACAGCATGGTGATCTCAAGAGCCTACGCAGTGGTCTTCGAACGCTTAGTTCGTGTGTGGAACCCTTGTGACTACATCAGAATATTCTTGGAACCCATATGAAATAAGTGTATTTTTGGATGCAAAAATGACAGAACTCTTTACAACCGACACATATCAAAGGACGTAACATATTAACCATGTTTATGAATAATTTTATTGGTAATTTACACTTAGATCAAACGTAGCGCCGATTATGCACAGGGATGGGGAGGAAATAAACAAAATGAATTTAAAATTATCGAACTGATTTTCGCCGTTTAATTATAAAGGAAATGTGGTTGCGGAACACGTGGACGTAGCCCGTGGAACCCCGGGGTTCCGCGGTACACAGTTTTAAAAACACTGGCTTACTTCATTCTGTTTGGAAGGGAAGTAGTATGATGCGGCAGAAGCGTTGAAAATGGAATTAAATACTGCGTGGGGTTATTTGCAACGAAAAGATAGCTACTGAATTTTCATCTGCAGTTCAGTTATAGATTCCCATTGCTTCGAGGGCGTTTTAAAGACTCAACAAAAGATCGCTAATCTGTTTTCCCTTATATTACAGGGGTGCTGATAAGTCCTTAGCCCGACCAGGAAGGAAACAAGCTACAGCGACAAAATTTTGATGTTCATATATCCTATTTATTATCATAATTGGAGGAATATTAGTACTATATATATATATATATATATGTATAAAACAAGACTATCATAAAACGAAATATTCTCACCATCAAACAAAATACCTCAGGAAGTAGGTCGGGCTAAGGACTTATCAGCACCCCGGTACTACGAAAAAGGCTCGCGTCCGATAGGACTCAAACTGTAATCTTGAATTCTACACAAGGCTGTTACAGTTTGACCTTACCCGTAACTAGATGTAAGGGAGTACTAAAATGTTGTACGTAGCTGTCAGTCGACTGCCTGCAGCGAAACGTATTAGTGGGGTGAAACGAAAGGGTGTGGAATAAGAAAAAAGAAATCCAATCTACGCGGAATTTAAAGAATACTTCTCTGCTACAAGCATTACTAGTCCGTTGCTTTATTATTATTATTATTATTATTATTATTATTATTATTATTCCAAGTTGTCGCTGCTTGAAAAGTGGTAGAAGCCACAATTTTTATTTTCCGTTTTATCGGTAACCTGAATAGACGTGATACTAAGTTTTGTGAGCCTGAAGACCTGCTTGCTGCCTTGTGTCTACAGACAGACTTATGCTGTAGATCTAAATTTGCTTTCTTCCACGTAATATTGAAGTTGTTAGCCTATTTCTTCCCAGTTTACTTTTTCAGTTCCTGAAAATATTACAGTTTTGACCTGTGTCACACTTCTCGCCAAGGTGCGGTATGTTAAATTTGTCGGATATAATATCTCTCATCGCCGCCATGTTTGTAATTGTTGACTTGCCAGCAACATTTCAAACGTAACATGTAAACATTCCCATGATGTCTCCGTACTGAATGTCATATGCCTGAGTCCAGCAGTGGATTAGTAATTGCCATCAGACCGAAAGCTAATGGATTTTTTTTGCGACGTCGCCATTTTATTTTACATTCTGCAAAATTATTACCTTAGTAACAGGTGTGTATTCCTCTTGAGCCCCTTTACCTTGCTTCACTTCAGGACTGTGAATTAGGTGGTTACAGCGTCGCTTGCGCCTCACAAGTTCCCGATTCTCCCATGTTACTTGTAGGAATCTGAAAGGTGCAGCGTTGAGGTGAACTCTAGTGGCATAAGCTTTTTTTTTTAACAGTCAGGTGATTCAGAAGTTGAAACAGTCGGGGACACAGACACAAAGAGCGATGATCTCATAAGTTTGTCCCACCGACCCCACATTTGAAGAAGGAACGCAGCTTGAATGGCTCAATGAATTGTGTATTTGAAGGCAAGATTTCACGTAACACCTTTCATACTGAAATTGACATAACTTTAAATGCTGACCTACTCTGCTTTAGTGTTACATGGTGATTTAGTTCCTTAAAGGAAGTAGATTAATAATAATAGTAAAACGACTCGACATAACCGAGTCCTGGAAACTGTAATAGTCGCTGAGTTCTTATTCATACGCAGATTTGAATTTGGCCTATTTCTACGAATATACTGCCACCCCTAAGACTAAATGTTTCGTTATCAATGAATGGGAATACTTTGGCAGATTCTATGGTCTTCGCTTCCAAGTACACCTTTGGCATGACAGATTGGTGGGTTTGGAGTAGGCAAGTTACATTGAAATGTGTAAACATTGCAGGTGGTTCCCTTAAGTGGTTTACTGGTTTTGTATTTACGCGTAATGGGGTGTCTTTGCGATCTGTACAGTACGCCCAACAATTAAACATACCCTAACATGGAAGTTTTCGGGTTTTCACAGCGGGTAGTGTTCAGATGATGGGCTTCAAGGTTTTTACTCTTTGTAGGATGGCACGTTTATTCGGTCGTTTCAGGGCGACAGTTTGTCTCAGGTGTTTGTGTTGGAATAAGGTATGATCTAAACACAGGGTGAAAACTAAAAAAGACCATTTCACAGTACTGCTGAAGAGAGCTCGAATAATATTCAGTCTTTACAAAAGCATGTGACACGTTTCCTGAACATATTCGTATCACTGCTGTTACGTAGTGTTCTGACGATGGTGTATGACAGCTGGATTGATTGACTTTATGGACTTATTGCATAGTGTGTGTTACAATTGAACACGCTCATACGTTTCTGGGACAGGATTGGTCCCCGCCTCCAGGCTTGCTTGCTTCCAAAACGACTGTCACTACGTGTTTTGGGAGGCGCCTGAAGACGAGGAACGGTCCTGTCCCAGAAACGTACTAACGTGTTAGATTTTAAGAGTACGACGGAAGAAGTCCGTGAAGTTAACGACTACAGGTATTCTTATCAGTTACAGCTGTAGTGTACACACGAACGTGGCTATGGAAAGACAACCGGAACAGTGGTATAAAAACTGCAAACACACTAGACCGAAATGACGATGTAGGAACAAGCAATGTATTGTTAGAACCTCCAGTGTGGATACATCAAGTGCACGTAATCAGTGCCACACAAACAACAGTCTTTACAATAGAACTACGGAACATGCTGTATAAGTTGAACTCATTGCCTGGCATATATAGCAATAAAAAAACAATACGAATGCAAAGAACCCGTTTACAAATAAGTATAATTTCAGAACGTATTAAACATATAACATGTTATCGCTAGTGTCTTCTGAAGGTGTACACACGAACCACAAACGCACATCGATTCTGCTCGCACAAATTCAGGATTTCGAATTAACACGACGGATCTTTTTGGTTACGATATGGAATGTCAATTGCGTCAGTATTATTGAAGCCTAGATCTGCAGCATGCTTTTATATTTTCACTTCTGAGACACGGTACTCCCAGGATATGGAGGTCGGTCATGCTTTGCTGCCGTCGATGATCTGTAAGTTTTATCTATGTGGACAGGAAGTAGTAAATAGGGAATGAATGTGGTCGTGGCTTTTAAAGTGCCATGAATGATGGGTTGGGAACGGGCCACGAATTATTTTCGGACTCTGCTGCGGAAGCCACGACAATTACTTGAACTTCGTGGGATCAGGCCGTCACTGTTCCAAATGCGTTCGTTGTCCCGAAACTTTTTAACAGTTAGGAAAACGCTTGTGGGTCTGTGTAAAGTTCCTAGAGCTCCTATGGAACTTCTTCAGCGCGCAGCAGGAACATATTTTTTTCAATGAGAAAAAATAATGTAGAAATTACTTAAAAATGCAGAAGTAATTTAAATATAAGTGAACCATACATTTTTGAGGTGATTCAAACGAAGCAGGGTTGCAAGGGCGGAGCATATGGTACCAGTAAAACTGATACCTGCAAACAAAATTATAGTCGAAAGGACCACTTGGGAGTCCTAGTCATAGACGGGAGGTTAATATTAAAATGGACCCTAAACGGGATGCAAGGATGTGGATCGGATTCAGGATACGGACCACTGCCGGGCTTTTGTGGACAGCGTGATGAACCTTCGGGTTCCCGGGCAGACAGTTTTATAGATTAGCCGAGAAACTACTAGCTTCTCAAGAAGGACTATGATGCGTGGAATTGGTCTAGTGCAGATGGCGTGATGAAGTACAGAAGATAGCCTTTCCCGTTTTAATGTAGGATCTGCTGTCTAAAATGGGGAAATTGCCTAACCTGTGTGGTCATGAAACCCAGCCGTCACATTCAAGTAAGAAAACATGTGGAAGGTGTTTTTAGCCGAATTCATGTCTACTGATTGCTTCTTCTATCCCTTAAATGCCTAGACGCTACTTCACTTCTGTGTGCCATCAGATTTAACGTCCAACATTTCTACTTCCAGCCCACAGGGGGCATGTGTGTGTTTTGTATGGTTCTCAGTGTAGACAACCATAATTTCACAATGTCCGCTTTTTATAACCGAGACGGAGTGTTTGCTGCACAGTACGAAGTGAGACTTTCAGTATGATTGAGGTTAAATTCATTTGTCAAAGGGTTAATTGGTAGTTTTTTTTAACCAGTCAGAAGGTATTACAGCACGGGCATTGTACGTATAACGTAACATTGTAGTTCGTTCGCGCAACAATTGTTGCGGTGGAAACGCAAAATTATGTTGTGGATATATTGTTGAGCGACATGTCACTGTTAGCAGTATACAAATATCGAGTACTGCAGTACATTGCTTTTATTGCGATATGTCGCCGGCAGTAATAAAACGTACGTAGGTCGTCATGTAAAGTGACTGATATTTTTGTCCGATTTTAACGAACTTTGGAGTTTCGACAGATTTTAATATACGTCCCCAATGTCAAATAATACAAATCCGTCCAGTGGGAACCGCGCTGGTACGTGCGGACAGACCAACGGACATGAAGCTAATGGGTTCTTTTCGCGAATTTGCGTAAGCGCCTCAGAATCATGTACTACGTTACAAATTTGGCCAAAGTAACAGTTTTTCTTGGCTAACAATATTCTGAAATAGGGATTTGTATTACAGATAAAATCATACCCTCATCGTAATGTAATATCGACAAGTCCGTCGGTACCTTTCTTCTGAAAACTACATTCGACTGGCATGTAATTGACGTCACATTAAAAATGGCTTAAGTCATACTGTCCATTTGCATGGATCTACTGCTGGCTTGTTGTTGCTGCTGCTGCTGCTGTTGTTGAAATATGTTATTTTTTCACCTGTGTACAAATTTAAGAGCTTTATGTTCAAGTGACGGTGCATCGTGATAAGCTTCGTATAAAACGACCTACTAGACGCATGAAATAGCCAACATTTATTGTGTCATAAAACTCAACATGTTTCGGTCATCTTCTGTGCCCATCATCAGGAGTTATCTACTGTACGCACGGCGGTTGGTACGTTCATGCAGGCTGTGTGACACAGCCTGTATGAGAACAGAGGGCTAAGAAATGTATTTGGAGCTATGAGAGGAAGTAACAGTATTGAGAAAATTGCTAATGCTGAGCTTCATAATCTGCACGCATGTGAAGATAGTGTTAAGGTCAACATATTGAAGGTTATTTGATGAACAGGGTATGTAGCACGCATGAGTTAGGTGAGAAATACAACATTATAGCTGGAAAAAAACTGAAGGAAAAGATCAACATGGAAGACATAGGCAGTGATGGAAGATATTAACGGGAATCGATGAAATATGATGAACTAATGTTATAGAGTGGCTAGTGACGGTAATGGAACTTCGGGTTCTATAAGGAAGGCAACTTCATGACTAGTTAAACGATTGTGAGAATCTAAAAAAGGGGTATGTCATTTAGAGATCGCCTGGCCTGAGGTTTCGTAGGGCAAATACCACGATGGTTCTGAAAGTTAGGTAAGCATGATTTCCTGACACCCCTTTCCAGTCCATTTCACTGATACCCTATGCTGTGTAATCCTAGCACTTGAAGGAAGGCGTCATCAGACAAATAAATAAATAAACAGATCCACTCCGCGCAGTTGGTATATGCATTGATTCGAAGAGTGAGTCGTTTTGTGTATCATCTCAGTTCGGCAAGGTGAATGGATTTTCAAGATATCGTTTTGGTCGGGGGTTGGGGTGTGTGTGGACTGAATTGATCTGGACAGGGACAGGTGGCGGGATCTTGTAAATGCAGTGATCATCCTTTGGGTTCCACAAGTGTGGGGAATTTCTTGACTAGCTCAGGAACTGTTAGTTTCTTAACAAGGACTCTGCGCAGTGTAGGTAATTTGTTAATTGTCATGGTGAATGCAGGGATAATTCCTTCATTTTTTTTATTTTATCCCCCAATCTAGTGCAAGCTGTCCAAGGACATTCAGCACCCTTGTGTGTCGGTCAGTATTAGTATCATGAAGGAGATACCTCCAGTGAAGCATCTCCTTTTTAGGTTCAATCTCCAAGGATCGATTTTTGACACTGGGGTTGTACATGCTAGTAATTAAATCTAGTGACCAGGTCTTCAGGATAATGCCGTTTGAGCCTTCTGTTGCAGAGTAGCCCTTGGAGTAGGGTGGTTGCCATGTGGTTGGGATGCACAGTGAGCCTCTGCCGGTAGGTGTTGCAGTGTTAACCGTATCCTCCATCCAGACCCTTATCAATTCTTGCTTATCATTTATGGCAAAATTTGCATTTATTTAGACTGAGTTTTCACACTCATCGTACGCGGGCCAAAAGAACCATTCTGGAAATTAAGATGGGCCACATGCCATTTCAGACATTGCACAGGCTTAATTATTTTGTTTAAAATTAAACATGCCTTTAAGAATGAGCCGTACTTCTAATGCCAAAAAGGAGATGTGTTATAGTTATTTAAGTTTAAACGTCACTTCATTAGTTCTTTACTGCTGTATGTTGTGGACTGCCATCCAGAGAAAGCAAACCTCTTTGGCCCGTGACAAGGGACATTTTAGATCCTTCAAATTAAAAAGAAAGATCCTCCCTATCAAGACTGCGTGCATAATTTGAATAAGATCGTTAAGAAGACCGTATACAATGAACTGGGGTGCTGCATGCGGAGACCCCAAGTCTCTAATCTCTGTACGTAATTAAGCGTCGCTAAACGGTGTAATATTGATACTTGAGGTTCTCACGGTGGTGATTGAAGATCAGTGTGTTTTGACACCGTGCAGCCTGGTAGAAGTGGCTTCATCACGGATGATAGAGGCGGTCCGTTACGTCACATCGTGTCACAGTGTGACGTTGCACAAGACAGCAAACTTCAGAGCCTAAAAATACATGTACAGAATACGGACGGTGTGCAAGTAATCTAGCATCAGTGTTAAAGGTCAGTAGTTGCGATCATAAATGCGATTGACTGTACCAAGAAAATATTGAATGGCGGTATAGCGAGACAATAGGAGTGATATTACAAAGCATTTTTATCTGCCTCGTATCTGCAGTAGCATCACTACTTGCCCTCGTGCTGAAACTGTTTATTGTGACCATGCAAAGCGGTTGAATCGCGTAAGGCAGATACTGCGAGCGGATTAGTAGCGTTTCACGGATCTCAGTATTTTATCCGCCATAAAAGTACGTAGCACAAACAGCCGTGAACAGTCCAAAACAGACGGTGCTGCGGACTGAAGATTGGGTGAGGGGCTGTCAGTCCCTGGCCATAAAACTAGCTCAGTGCCCCCATCTTTTGACGAATATGGTCCATTGTCTGACGAAAAAGGTAACGGTTGCCATCAAGACCTCTCACAGCAGAGGACAGGAAGTCTGAAAAATACAGTAATTTTTAAAGTGGGTTCGTCGCCGAACCTCAGGGTTCCGAAGGCATTCCAGGGATTCAGCGAAACGCTGGTAACTGCTTCCGTGTTAACAATATGACAAAAGCTGGACGCTGAGGCAGATCGCTGATGGCAACTGTCGGCCATTATACCAGATTTTAAATTGATGTGTTCATCAAAACAAACTCATCCGTCACACCGAGAAATTAACACCCAAAAAAGTAAGTTTATTAATTGATTAAACCGACAGTGAAGTTCTGTTGCTATTTTATTTGCCTAAGCAAACAAAAGAATCTACGATCCACATTGCCCCTCCTCCCCCTTGTTTTTACTGTGGCTGTGTTGCAAACTCAAAAACAGGGGTGGTGGTCCGTGAAATATTTCATTGTCGCAAAGGCTTCCACAGACGAAAAAGTGTGAAAAACTCTGAAATAGGACATCAGAGGCTCCACGGTGGTGACATTGAAGACATGTCTACTGGTTTGTGACTTTGTGTAGCAGTTGGTAGGCAGAGGTCAGTGAAGTCGCATTTGCTAGCATATACATGAATTACTGTTTAAAATAGTGGTGATTATGCTATACGAATATTTGCACATCTTGGTGTGTGAGAAGAGCGTTGGCAATGAAGCTTATACTCGTATTTTGTGAAATGTGGTGCTACTTAGAATGGTGTATACTTATACCAGACTTACAATTTTTAAATGTGGCGCTGGAGAAGTATGGTGAAAACAGTTGGACAGATCGTGTGAAAAACGAAGTATTACAGAGTCATGGGGGAAAGGAACATCCTACGTACAATAGAAACAAAGGAAGGCTAACTGGATTGGTCACATCTTACACAGAAACTGCTTCCTGAAACACATTATCGAAGCAAAGATAGAAGGGCCTAAAAGACGAGGAAGAAGAAGCAAGCAGTTACTGGATGAACTTAGGAAACGAGAGAAACTGGAAATTGAAAGAGGAAGTAAAAGATCGCACTCTCTCGAAAACTCGCTTTGTAAGAGGCTATGGACCTGTTGTAAGACACCACGTGGTGGTGGTGGTGGTGTTGATGGTTATACCAGACTGACTTCATATCCCAGAAGACTAATCTTTATGTTTTTCGCTGTGAGAAACGGGACATAATATCTTATCCGCGTGTCAGGTACAAGTACTGAATCAAGTCCCATTTCGGGCATTGGTATTATCCTCGTTACCGGCACCTACAGAACTGGCACTGAGCGCATCTAGCCTCTCCTTGGGTATCGGCCTGGTTATTTCAGCGGACGATAAAAGGAGCGTGGAAGTAAACGTAATACCTAGAGGCTACCCCCGACTTGTGCCGAGGTAAATGCGGCCGGGGAAGGTAACACTCATCTGGTCTGCACAGGAACTTATTATGGTCGGATAACCTGAAGAAAAGTGAAGCACTTGGGGAAATCTGGGCAGAGATGGGAGGATGATATTTGAATGTTACTTAAAGAAACGGGACATTATGTGGGTAAATTGTGTGGTCTCCAAGGACAGGGTAAGAAGGCGATATTCTCGGTTCATTGACGCTACCTAGATTCGTGGTTCCAGAAAGGTGTGAGACACGATCTGTCGCCCTCATGGCTCAGCGTTTTAATTCACAAAGACAAGTTTCACACAAATCTTGAACACGCCATACGGCTGTGGTTCGTCAGTACTTACATGGATCTGGAAATCTGATAGAAAATTCGGGCGTTCGGTGTGTTTTATTGTACATTCTACTTAACAAATAGCCTTCACAGAAGTGAAATGCTTTCTTAAGGTCTCTTAATATCAGTAAAGATGCCCTATATTGCACGAGGGCATTTCGAAATAACCTTAGCACCTCTAAGGGCTATGATGGTCGTATATGAGTTACTGACATAATGCCCCC
>Ga0209628_10003227_pt1 | contig 11345 bp, 5 predicted proteins | sample TergutCu122P4_FD_187285 | JGI IMG/M metagenome (GOLD analysis project Ga0209628, IMG submission 187285) | Cubitermes ugandensis P4 segment gut microbial communities from Kakamega Forest, Kenya - Cu122 P4 (SPAdes) (version 2) | ecosystem: Host-associated > Arthropoda: Insects > Digestive system >...
CTACCGCTCCGATGGCTTTTGCCACCGTCCAACCGCGTTCGATATCGTCCATGTCTTCTTTGCTCGGTTTCACTTTGCCATATACTCCCTCTTGGAAAAGCATGTCGGGAACAACTTCTTCGATGCCTACAACTTTGAATCCACGGCTTTCAATTTCGTCCATCACGACACGGAAAAGATTATCGTCGCTCATTTTTTTCATCGCTATTTTCGCGATGATTTTTACAGCTTCCCAATCGGGAATCAGTTCTTTGAACGCCGGACGTTTGATACCTCCGGCAAGCACAATCTCGTATACGTTGTGCTCTTTCATGGCTTTCAATATCTTGCCCGCTTCGCCCATTTTGGCAAAAATATGTGGAGCTTCGCTCAGTTGTTCCTCGGAAGCAAAGGGCTCTAATCCTACTACAAAAATGGGAATATTATGTTTATTGCAATGCCTAATGATTTCTACCGGCATCATACCGTTACCGGCAATTAATCCTAAAGTTTTTCCTTCCGTCATTTTAATGATACTTATTTTTCGTTGGCAAAGTTATAAAATTATCAAGATTTTTATGTAATTTCGCAATTCATTATTATAATCGCAACAAAGATGAAATTCATACACGATTTTACACTTAAAAGTTTACTTTGCCTATTTCTCTGCTTTATCTCTACAACGAAAATTTATGGACAAAGCAGCGACTTTCAGCACCAAAAAGATTCACTCCTGAAAGTAATTGCCTCAACCAAAGGTGAAGAAAAATTAAAAACATACAAAAAATTGACTTCGACAGCTATGCATTTTCCGGAGGAAGAAACTGATTTAAAGTTACAATATATAAACGACTTTATTCGTGAAGCACGCAAACAACAAAACAAAAAATACGAAGACATTGCCTGCAAGGATGAACTTGCTTGTTTGTGGAATTCCTTAATGTTTGATAAATTTGAGCAAAAAGCAAACAAATATCTGCCTTTTTTTAAGGAAAATGGGTTTCAAGAAAGCTACTACGGTTTCTATCGATGTCTGTTAGTAAAACGCTTAACCAATGATAAGAATTACAAATATGCGACAGAAGGAATACAACAAATGTGTGCGGAAGCAAAAAAAGAAAATTGTTTATATGGAATAATCCAAGCTACCTCTTTATTAGCAGATATATATCTCCTCCAGGAAAAACGTTATGAAGATGCCGAAAAATACTATCGGGAAACAATAGAAAATGCGCTAAAACTGATTAAAAAAGAACCCAGCTTTGCCAATTATGACTTAGTATCAGGCGGATATGATGGGTTAGCACAGTCTTTGCTAGAACAAGATAAAATGAACGAATGCCTTTCATTAATGTCTGTTTGGAAAAAACATACGGTAGAATTTGAAAAAACTTTCGGTTATTCGGATCAAAATTTAAGATACTACTATAGGTGTTGTGCCAAAATTTACATTGACAAAGGAGAATACAATAAAGCCGATCTATACTGCGATTCCTTAAACTCAATAATTACCCCTATGGAATTTTATTTTATATGGGATATCAAAATCGCTATTTGTGTGGGGCGCAAAGAATACGATAGAGCTATTGATTGGATTGATGAAAAAATTGACTTTTCTATTAATTGCGGAGAGTTAAGTTATACGGTTCATTTATTAAAGAAAAAGGCGCTATGTTTGAATGAAATAGGACACATGGCAGAAGCATTTTCGGTTTTTAACAGGGCTTTTGAACTCAACGACTCTATCCGCCAGTTGGAAAATAACGCCCAATTAGACGAAATCCGCACCCAATACGAAGTTGACAAACACATTGCCGAAAAAGAACGCCAACGTGTAACTATTTTCTATTTGATTAGCGGTCTTACCTTAACGTTAATCGCCCTCGGAATATGGATATATTCCAACTGGAGAATTATCCAAAAGAACCGCATATTAGCGCAGCAAATCAAAGAATTGACTGCCCAACAGGGAGAAAAAATCAATGAAATACTTGACAGGGCTTCTTTTGTATCCGAAACGGAAACTTCAGCCGATAACGACCTGTGTATCGAAAGCCGCATGGATAAATTGTGTGTTGCTGTTCGCGACTTTCTTCTCAAAGACAAATCTTACCGTGACCCTGATATTACCCAAGAGTATGTGATTAAAACTTTGGGAACAAACAGAAGAGTATTTTCCGAAGCAATGAAACATTGCCTTAAAATGCAATTCAGCGATTACGTCAACTTTCTTCGCTTGAAAGATGCCGTACATTTGCTCGAACAATCCGACTTGTCGTTAGAAGAGATTTCTATCATCGCAGGTTTCGGGACAGCGCAAACTTTCAGGAATCAATTTTATTCCAAGTATAACATGAATCCCAAAGATTACCGAAAATCGATAAAAACGTCCGAAACGACTGTAGAAACAGTGTTCGGCATTAGTTAAAAACAAACTATAACTTATTGATAATCAATACCTGTGCAAAATTTCACTTTTTTTGCACACTTTTTCAGCATGGCTTTTTTAACCCTCATTTACTTTTGTGCCTATTATCTCATGGGGATATTTGAGTTGAGTCATTATCATTGATTATTTCCGGCTATCCTTTATCCCGTAAAGATTATGTGTGCCGGTGTTTGTGAAAATAAGGCAAACAGGCTTTTTGTGAAAAAAGTTTTAAAGTATTTCGGATTTTCCGAGTCGTCAAGTAAATTTAGTATGTGTTGTGTGTTGTCAGGATAAAGGAAGCTGGAAGTAATGAATAGTAATAAAGTTTAAACGCAACAATTATAAGACAGAAAAATAAAAAATTCACAACTTAAAAACAAAATTATTATGCGAACATTAAAATTTACTTTAATCATTGTTTTGTCGGCAGTATGTGGCTGCATTCATGCAGCACGGCCTTTTCGCGCCGTTCCTGACAATTTCTTCATGGAGCCGGGCGCAACTACCATTAATTTGGATATTCTCCGTAACGATGAGTTAAGCGTTTGCGGTAAATCCGGTATTAGGATTCATTTGATAGATACAGTAACAAACATGCCTGTTACTACTTCAATAACAACAGTTAATAACGGGACAGTTGTTGTTAATCCGGATAACACTGTTACTTACACCCCTGCTGCCGGTCATACCGGAGAGGACGCTTTTTATTATACAATCACCTGTAGAGGAAATGTTTCGCCGAAGGTAAAAGTGTTGATTCATGTCAATGACCGTCCGGATAATATGGGACAATTTTCTTGTTTTGTAGACCCGGAACCCAGGGAATGGACAATTGAACGGAAAGCAGTGTCGGGTAAATCAGTGTATTTTTATACCACACCTCTTGCCGGAGATTTAGATGGCGATGGAAATATAAAAATAGTTGCTCTCAGACAATATCTAAACAGCGAACAGGCATCTGAGGGCATTTTGATTTTCGATTCGGATTTAAATTTAGAAAGGGAATTCGCGACACCGGCTATGCTTCCTTTTTGTGGTATTCCTATGGTTATAGCCGATGTGGATAACGACGGTAAGGGTGAAATTATTATCGCTATTGCCGATGGTAATGGCCCTGGATATAACGCTCGTTTAATTTGTCACAGTAATACAGGCCAAATTAAGTGGATAAGTTCTGATCCTTATCTTGCTAATCTTGCAGCCGAAGTTCTTTATGAAACTCCGGCTCCGGTGTTAACAATAGCAGATATAGACGGAGACGGCAAGTTTGAGATAATGGCCGGAGACCGTATTTTTGCGGCAGAATCCGGACAATTATTGGCTACCCTTCCCACCGGTAATGGTAGAGGACGCATTGATGGAATGATAGCTTTGAACACTTATGCTGTGGGCACTTATGCTGTTTTTGCAGATATGGATAACGATGGAAAAATGGAAATAGTTGCCGGTAATACGATTTATAAAGTTACAATTAACAATCGAACAAATCCTGCTCTAAATTCAGCTGCCATTTGGAAAAGTATTAGTGGATCCTACCTTGATGGTTATTCTTCTGTTGCAGATATAGATGGCGATGGCTACTTAGATGTTGTAACAATGGGTTTCTCCGTGAAAACAGCAGAGTATCTCCTAACTAAACACCCCTATACATATTATGGTTTAGCTTATTGTTGGTCGCCAATGACAGGAAAAATACGCCAAGTCTGGTGTGAAAACGGTTTCGTTGGCGGTTCTCGTCCGCTTATTGGAGATATTAACGGGGATGGTATTCCCGACGTCGCATTTACCACCTCCAATCGAATGATGGCCTTTTCGTTCGATTCTTCCTCCGACCAATTTTATGAACTTTGGCGGCTACCCACAACGGATTTTTCGGGAGCAACAACAATGACTTTATTTGATTTCAATCAAGATGGAATAGCAGAAATCGTTTATCGCGACGAAACTGACGTCAGGGTTATCAATGGTAGTGGCAAACACCACCTTACAGGAGCGGCTACGGCGCCTTACAATCTCTTCTCATCCCCTTGTTTTTCTGCGACCACTACCGAATATCCAATAGTAGTAGATGTAGATGGAAAAGGAGAAGCTGTTATTTTGGCCTCAGGAAGTCTGACAGCCGCTACCCGAAACAGTGATGTACGTCTAATGAAGTTTGGCAGTGTAACCGATCGTTGGGCTCCTGCCCGTCCGGTTTGGAATCAACTCAGTTATAACCCTGTTTACATCAACGATGATTTATCTATTCCTGTTCATCCGCTTCATCCTACTGCAGAATTTATTGCAAAAGACGGCACTATCCGTCGCCCATTCAACAACTTCCTGCAGCAAGCTACATTGTTAAACGACGAGGGCTTGATGTTTGACTACGGTCCCGACTTGATATTCTATCCGGAATCCACCAGCGACCTTAATCCTACTACAAATCAGCCTACCGGCGTTAAGATTATAGAAAACGCAGTCGAACCTCACACAGTGAAAATTTGGGTAACCAACCAGGGAGATGCTCCTTTTAAAGGCAAATTAACGGTTACAGCCTATGAGTTTGATCTCGACAAAGGTTTTGTTCAATTGGAATTAATTCCCAGAGAATCGACACCTACCGGTAATGAAATAACTGTTGGTGAAATAGAAATTTTCACATTTTCCCTTTCCGGGGTTTCGCCGGAAGCAATTGCTGAAAAACGGATTCAAATCCGCTTGAACCAAGCTTCCAACGATGTTTTCCCTGCTACCAAACAAGAGTGTATTTATTATAATAATTACTCCAGAAGCGATTTTTGGGGCGGCCCCGAACAAGTATTGTGTGAAGACGATACCAAAGTATTGTTTTTCCCGATAAACACAGGATATACTTACGAATGGTATGATGCTCCGGTAGCCGGAGATTTATTGGAAGTCAATACCGGAATAATGGATGACAGGGAAAGTTTTTACAAAGACGGTTCTCTCTTACAAAAACTTTATGTGGAAATTTATGATGGCGATACCCGTTTGAATGCCGGAGGCAGGGAAGAAGTGCTGGTTCACTTGTTTCCCGACAGTTTGATTTGGACAGGCACAGGTAATAATCTCGACTGGAACGATTACAAAAACTGGAAAGACCCGAATGATCTTACCCCCACTTATCCGAAAGCGAAAGTGCCTCGCCCTTGTACGGATGTTTTAATTCCGAACAATATCAGTCGTTATCCCAACTTGAACACCGACAATACAACAAGAACGGTTTATCCCGATGCTGCCTGTAACCGTATTTGGTTCGAACATGGTGGCGAAGTGGTTCGTACCGATTTGCTGAACTACCACAAAGCACACGTTGAATTGCGTTTGGAAACCAACCGTTGGAATATGCTTTCCGCACCTTTGCGGTACATGTATGTGGGTGATTACTGGAGAGATAACAGTTGTCCGTGGACTGACAAGCTACAGGTATATACCCAGCTTTTTGCTACTCCAAATCCGCAGGACCCTTCGCCGTATGGCAGTACAATAGATCCAAATTTGAATCCGACCGGCGATTGGTCGGGTGCGTTTCACAATCCTGAAATTGCAATGCCCGCAGGCCTCGGCTTCGCAGCCTGGTTAGACGATGAAACTTATGGAGGAGAAGGATTTCAAGTGGGAGGAAAACATGCTATGTGGTTCCCCAAACAAGAAACCACGTATAATATTTATTATAAATGGTCTTGCGTTCCCGATCCGGAGAAAACAAATATTCCAATGGAAGGAAAAGCGGAAATTGTAGCCGACAGCTTGCACCATCGCTTTGTTTACGAACAAAATATTCCCGGCTCGGATTATCGAAAACCGAATTTCGGCGAAACCGGATTCAATGGAATAGTAACTCTTACTACCACCACTCCTCCGGTATCAACTAAACAGCCAATGGAGAATAAATCGGGAGAGGAAGTAGGTTTCCGTCCGGTTATCGTAGGTAATCCGTTTATGTCGCATTGGGATTTCAACGCATTTGAAGATGCCAATAAAGCATTGATAGATAACTCCTATTGGGTATTGCAAAGCGATGATGATGCAGCATTTGAAATTTACAATAAAGTGATTACTCCCAACGACACGTTGATAGCGCCTATGCAATCAATCATCGTTTCTGCTGCGCCGGGCATAGAGTTTACCAAAAACTCCCTGACAACCAATGTTACATCCATGCGTCAAAAACCGGGCAATATTTTGAAAAGCGCAAGGAGCGCTAAAACAAAACCGGATTTGTTGAAAGTGATTGTTGAGAAAGACGGCAAACAAAATCCGACTTATGTGTTGTTCAACGCAGAGGCAAGCAATGCCTACAAGTGGAGGGAAGACAGCTACAAACTGTTTGTTACAAGCGTAACCGATGCGGTATCCGTTTATTCCCGCTCAAGCGATGATTATGCCCTCGACATCAATATCTTCGGTGATTGCAAAGAAATGATTCCTTTAGGCGTTCGCACTTCAACCACAGGAACCATCACACTGCACTTTGAAGGCATCGAAGGTTTTGTTTTGAATCGTGACTTATTCCTGATTGATAAACTCACCGGCGAGCAAATCGACTTGCGTAAAACACCATTCTACAGTTTCGAGAAAACAACCGGCGAATTGTTTATGGATAATCGTCTTTACCTGTCATTCGACGGCGTTACAAACGCCGCCGAACAAATACATGGCACGACTTCTATCTTTATGCAAGGCAATGTACTGAAAGTAACAAGCAACGATAACATCAAGCAAGTTCAGATAGTCGATGCGCAAGGCAGAACGATAGCAAACGAATCAAATATCAACAATCGTGCTTATACCCGCAAATTGGAAAGCAACGGTATATATATTGTAAAAGTATCAACCGATAAAGAATCAGCAGTACAAAAAGTAATAACAAGTAATAACTAAAAAAGAGCAGCCGGCTATCCCCCTTTGGAGGGGGCAGGGGGAGGACAATGAGAATATCACAAATTTAGTTTTATCATCGAAAACCTCCCCCTACCCCCTCCAAAGGGGGATAGCTAAAGCTCAAAAAAGTAAAAAACAACAAAAAATGAAACAAAAAGATATGAAAACAATATACAAAATAGCAACGATTATGTTAATCTTCGCTGCTGTTGCCATTGCACCTGTAAAGGCGCAGATTGCCGTACTTCCATCAGAAACTCCGAATAAACTCACGGAAAATATTGCCGAAAGAGCTCCTTTCGAGGAAACTCGCGGGCCTCTTTTTGTCCCTCCGGGTGGTGGCGGAGATGCCAACCGGGAGACAGAAGCACCTGTTTCGGGTGGTATTTGGATTTTGGCAGGCTTGGCAGGTATATACGGTATCAGCAGACGCAAAAAATCGTGAGGGAAAAGACAACAAGAATCGGATTATTATTCGGAATACTGTTATGGGGAATTACCATCGGTATCCACAGTCAAGACGCAGCAAAAGTCTCGCTCGTTAATGCGGGAAAGATGTATGTGTCGAGTAGCGGCGCAGCCAATAATATCTATGTATTGGGCAGTGTTCGTATGGTAGATGGAGTTATTCCTGTCAATATCGTTCAGCAAGGAGTAACGAAACTGACGGGGCATTTCTATCAAGATTGTGCCGGAAATGTATTTAATACAGATGCTTCCGGTATCGGCACAAGCACCGGGACTATCACTTTCACAGGAGAAGCATTCGATAAAGAAATTACAACAACATCGCTTCCGGCGTTTAACCGTTCAGACAATTACATTGCTTTCCCGAATGTGCAAATCGACATGAACAAAAACCTGATTTTGCCTTCCCGCATGGCAGCCGATATGGATAAGCTGGAAGTGAGCAATGGAAAAACAGGGAAATTGTGGTTAAAATCGACCAATGACGGCAGCGATGAAATCGGCCGCATTTATGATGCTTCGCTGCGTTTTCCCAAGCGTTCGGGCGATGCCGACAATACCGGTACTCAATCCGCTAAAGCTCCGGCAGGGAAGATAGTTGTTGAAAGAGCTATTGACGGTTATCGGGGAGATACAAGAGGACAGGGAGTTATATTTCCTTTCGCAACTCCGTTTTTCGAAACCCAACGTTCGGGCTATTTTGCCGGAAACTGGGTACATCGTCCGGTAAGAGACGCTTCGCATCATACACAATATGTGTATGGAGATAAAGCGATTCCGGGAACTGACCTTATCTCAAGAGACCAGTTTGTAACAGATCCGTTAGAGAAACTTGCAGCCGGACAAGCCTATTTGATTAAACCTTTGGGGCTGACCGAATTTCCCGACTTGGTAAAAGACTACGATTTCGCCTTGCAGATAACAGGCGCCGGAGCGCCAACCGTAGATGATTATAAAAAAACAATGTTCGTATTCGACGGTTCGGTTTATAAATTACCTCAAGAAGACGAACAACTCAATTTGATGCCGATATTTGATGCAACCGTATCGAGCGTTAAAAACAAAGCGGTTAGGATACTGATAGGAAACTCCTATACGGCACCTCTCGACTTAAAAAAGATTTCACTGTATTTGTATAACCACCCAAGCCTGTATATCAGCCGTAATATCCAAGTTTATGTTCCGCACCAAACACCAGGTTATGTGCCCTACGATATTCTTCAGCATATTCAGGGAAAAGTATCGGCGCCTTCATTGTTAACAAATCATACCATTCCCGGCATGGGCGTTTTTATGATAATATTGCACGATGGGTATAATTCGACAGGAAACTTAAAAATCGACCGCTCTTTCCTTACTCACGACAACAATCCTCATAATTTGCGTTCTGCAACCGGCTTTTATGATGAAATACTGTTCACGCTGAAAAGCGAATATTATTCACAGACGGAAGACCGTGCTGCTATCGGCTTCCGCGCCGGCGCCAAAGAAACGAGAGATGACTTGGATATGGTCAAATCCAAGTCGGATATTTTGGAAACCGGACCGGTGTTGTATACATTGAGTAGCGACAACGTAAATTTGGCTTCCAACGCCATTCCTGCAGGAACCTCAAATGTAAGGTTGTGCATCGAATCGAATCACAAAGAATCCGACCGTTGCAGGCTGCACTTCAGCCGTCAGGAAAGCTTGAATACCGAATGTGTGATATTGGAAGACAAGTTTACCGGACGTTTTATCGACCTCAGAGATTTGGAATATTACGACTTTACGCTATATCCGGGAGAACAAAAAGACCGTTTTGTGGTACACTTTACTATGCCAACGAACATAAACGATATGAACACACAGGCGTTGAGAATATTCTACAACAATCGAACCCAAACATTGGAAGTAATCGGAATAACCGGAAAAGACGACAAATCGGCATTAATCGTTACCGACACACAGGGTAGAATCTTGAAAAAAGAAAACTTAAAAGAAAGCCACAAGTTAGACAACTTGACAGAGGGCACTTATATAGCTAAAATCATCGGAGAAAGTTGTGTCGTGTTGAAATTCTCAAAAGACAAATAAAATGAAAAAAAATCAAGAAAATAAGAGATTAAAGATTTTAAGGAATTTAATGTCGTTAATTTCCTTAATATCTTTAGTACCCTTAATGTCTTTAATGCCTCTGCAAGCGCAGGTATTTGAAAAAGCACCCCTGCCTTCAACACAATCTTCTTCGGAAGGCCGCCAACCGTTCGGCCCGCTCAGGATTGTTCCCGACGAGCCCGGCGATGAAACGAATCCCGGAGGAGGAGGTAATAACTACGACGATAAAGATGTAAACGATAATGATGCTTCTGTCGGAGACTTGCATTGGTTGTTACCCGCATTAGCCATCGGCTACGGCATATACAACAGAATTAAACAAACAAAAAATAAATGAAAAAAATATGAAAACAATTCAAAAAACAAATTCATTAAAAAATCTAAGGAATTTAATGTCCTTAATGTCCTTAATGTCCTTAATATCCTTAACCCCCTTGCACGCACAAGTGAGGATAGGTGAAGATGTTGTTCCAACCAAAGGAACAGTATTGGATTTGAGCAACACTTCCGACGGTTATATCGGTGGTTTGAAGCTACCCAATGTATCGATAACAGATTTGAATACCATTCCAACCTCTTTCAAAGAAAGCGCAACAATAACAGAAAACACTGATAAAGAAGCTTTGGTCGGAACGGTTGTTTACAATACCAATACCACTACCGGTGCAGGAATCTATTGTTGGAACGGCACCAAATGGATAAAACAAACCGATGCAACATCCGGTTCTACCGGCGGGATTCCGGAAGCTCCGCAAGATGATAATGCTTATATTCGTAAAAATGGTGAATGGATAGATTTATTTGAACGTGAACAGGGAGAGGTTAAATATAATAATGCCAAAACCGCCGGAAAACCGGCAACTGCCAATACTATGTCGGAATATGTCCCTGTATATTATACCGACAATACAAAATTGAAAGGTGTATATCTTTATAAATTCGGTTATACGGCTGTAACTGTAGGAGAACCACTTATTGTTATTTACCAAAACACAGGCGATATAACCCCACTCTCGGCTTCAACTTTAAGAACTCCCGCAGGTTCATTATTTACAATAACACCTACCACTACTGCTTTTACAGAATACTTACTCGATGGTTCCGACTCGCGAGTAGTGATTCACAACGATAAATTAGATTCAAAAACCGGATTATTATATATTGACCAAAATACAACGATGGGGTTTGGTATGTATGCTACAGCAAAGTTTCCTTTTAAATACGCTCCGGTTGCCGATCCCGATAATAGTTTTCGCTTTTTAAGCGGAAATTCAATCGCAACTGACCCTAATATGTCCTTACAATTTACAATAATAACTAAAGATATAGCAGGCGATGAATATAAAGATGCTGATTTGAAACAAATTGAACTGAGATTATCTGATCTCGAAAATAATGGTACATCAACAAACACATCTACACGATTCAAAGGTAAGAAAATCTCGTTTATTGGCGACTCCATTACTTCGTATGAAGGTTACGT
>Ga0209628_10003229_pt1 | contig 11342 bp, 12 predicted proteins | sample TergutCu122P4_FD_187285 | JGI IMG/M metagenome (GOLD analysis project Ga0209628, IMG submission 187285) | Cubitermes ugandensis P4 segment gut microbial communities from Kakamega Forest, Kenya - Cu122 P4 (SPAdes) (version 2) | ecosystem: Host-associated > Arthropoda: Insects > Digestive system...
TCTTCTTTGCTTTTGTTCTCCGGTGAGCTCCTTTGGGACCATTTTTGCACACACCTTCCTCATGTCAAGATATTCAGTTAAGATTTTCCTAACTGTTTCTCTGTCGATGTTCACTTGCTCTGCTATGCTCCAGACAGTCAGCCGACGATTTTCACGCACAATTTGACGAAGTTGTGCAATGTTTTCTTCAGTTCTGCTTGTTGCTGGCCGTCCTGATCTCTCTTCGTCAGGGACACATTCTCTTCTCTCAGAAAAACGTTTCACCCACTTGTAAACTGGTGTTTTCTTTATAGCATTATCCCCGTAAACTTGCACTAACATCACTAACAACAAGAAATTTAATGTTCGTTCGTTGCTCAAATTCAAGCTCCGACATTCTCGCGGCGGCACACCAAAACACAAGCAGACAGTAATAGATGCCAATCAGAAAGGGACTGCCATAGATCAACAACACAGCTGTGAAATGCTGATATGTCAACGTCATCAAACCATACTAAGGGTTTTGTCCAGTGCTGCCACGGCAAGCACACGGTGGCTAGTTCGCGAACTTTATTGTTCGACAACGTACGTAGTGCATACATATACATACAAATATACATACACACACACACACATAAGTACATACATACACACACACATACATACATAAACACACATACATACATGTATACATACACACACACACACACACACACACACATACACACATACATACTTTCCACAGATCCATATGTGTGGAACAAGTCATCAATAAACAAATATACAAAATTACAGTGTAAAATCCTACAAACATTTTACAAAAATATTATAAACCATCTTCACACATAAAAAATTAATCTACAGAGTAAAAGGCGTGTCTATGAAGGTCTTTTCTTAAGGCTGCCGTAAATTTTGCTTTGTCGTTCTTGAGGATTGTCATACTAGGTGGCAAACTGTTAAAAATTTTTAAGCCAGCATAGAATGTACTTTTCTGAACACAAGATAGGTTGGCATTTGGTCTATGAAGATGATTATTATTCCTTGTATTAATATTGTGTACAGGTGAATTTGTTTGGAAAATTCCCTGATTAATGATAATGAAGCCCATTAATGGAAGTATATACTGACATGGAACAGGTATGATCTCCAGTTACTAAAATACTATGCCCCAGCCACAATTCTGAAAATTTTATTTTGTAAAGTGAAAATCTTCCCACTGTTCGAAGAGTTACCCCCCAAAATTATTCCATATTTTATAATACAATGAAAGTATGCATTGTAAATTGATTTGTGAGTGTTAATGTTACTGATATGGGCCATAAAGCTAACAGCATAACATGCTCCACTTAGCTTAGGAATCATTTGCTCAACATGCTTCTGCCAATTTATGTGGTTATCAATTCGTAAATCAAGACAGTTTGTATTCACTGTTTCTTATACATTCTTTTCTTTGTAGCTAATATGTAATGTAGAATGTGATGAATTCTTTGTTATGAATTTCATTATATTCATTTTATCTAAATTTAGAACTAATTTACTAGCAGCAAACCATTTGATATTACAAGAGAGAAGTAAATTTGACACTAAACAGAAATCAATGAAATTTCTGCTTGAAATTATGACGCTAGTGCCATCAGCAAACAATACTGGTTCTGAAACAGAATTTATTCTCAGGGGAAGGTCATTTATATACATATATATATATATTTAGTATGAACAGTACAGGCCCCATAAATGATCCTTGGGGACCTTGTAGACACCAATTCAGTAGTTGTTTATTAACTTGCTGGCTCAACAGCACTTGTGCTAATTACAATGCTGCCACAAATATGACACAAATACACAAAACGAAACACTAAAACGTCCACTGATGGAATATAGTCTTTCATGTGGCAGAGTCAGTTTAACAAATTTCTAGACCCAAAGAAAAATAAATGTCAATGCTCTACACATGCATACACCTGCACTAATATTGCAAACGGAGAAATGTATGAACTTACATACAAAATATGCTTGACACAAAATCTGAAATATAATTAGCCTTTTTGGGGCTCCATGCAGCCGAACAGTTTGTAATAATGATAAACCTTTGAGGACTGATATACTCGTAACTATGTGGTTTGTTAAGTACAGTTCTACCTCACAGTTGCTGCGTAATAAAATATTCGCTGTTTATTATAAGAATAATACGGAGCACATAAATGCCTTGTGTGGATATGATGCTGGGATTTTAGTGCTAAACCATGCAAGTACTTACAGTGGACCCTTGAAAGTCGAACACAATCCGTTCCAAGGGGCAGTTCGACTTTCGAGTTAAATTTTCCCATAAGAAATAATGTAAATTGAATTAATCCATTCAAGATCTCCAAAATTTACTCATTATAAAACATCTTATTTATAAATATTGGTTATGTAAACATGATATAATAACACTAATATTATATGCATAAACTCATACATACATTAACTAACCAAAATAAAAAGTGTAGTGGAGAGATATTACTTCTTGGAAGGTGAGACATATTCCATAAAAACTAGCCTTCTGATGTGCTTTTTCGTCTCCCCTTGAATCCACTAGTGGAAGGTTGTGATTCACTAACACTACTACTACCATCATTAGATCTTTTTTGGAAAAGAATCTGTCCAATGTCATTTGTCTTTGCCTACTTTTTAAAATTTCAAGAAAATGTTGCTTTACATTGTCATCAAATAAGTTGATGCACCTGTTTACAACTGTGACATTAGGATGCCACTTTTCTACAAGATTCTGTGTCTTAGACCAGTACCCCAATAGTTCCTTGATGTCTGCAGTGGTGATGCTGCTCTCATTGTTTTTCTCCTCCTCTGAAGACAATTCCTCAGCCAATTCCTGCTGTTGTTCTTTATGAAGATCCTGGCTCACAGACCCCTAAGGCTGGCCAAAGTTTTTTCCAAGCAGATCACATCATTCTGTGAGAAACGTGGCTCCAAGCTTTGTCTATAATCCTCAGACAATGGAAAATATTGAAATGGTCTTTCCAAAAATCCGTTAGAGTTAGCTCTGCCTCCGAGGTTACCTCAAACCACCTTTGAAAAAGTGCCTTTGTGTACAGCTTCTTGAAATTAGCGATAACTTGCTGGTCCGTGGGCCGGATGAGAGGAGTAGTGTTGGGAGGCAAGAACTTCACCTGGAAGAAGCCATATTCAGCACTCAAATCTTCTCCCAGTGCTTGAGGATGTGAAGGAGCATTATCCATTACTAAAAGGGCCTTGAGTGGTAAATTTTTCTCCTCCAGATATTCCTTCACACTAGGGGCAAAAACCTCATTAAACTATTCGGTGAATAACTGCCTAGTTACCCAAGCTTTATGATGTGACCTCCATATTACACAAAGCTTGTGTTTTTGCAGATTGTTTTTCTTAAAAACCCTGGAGTTTTCTGAGTGGTACACTAACAGCGGTTTAACCTTGAAATCCTCACTAGCATTGCCACACAGAAGTAGTGTTAATCTATCCTTCATAGGCTTGTGACCTGGTAAGGCCTTCTCTTCTCTTGTGATATAGGTCCTTTCCGGCATTTTTTTCCAGAAGAGGCCTGTCTCATCACAATTGAATACTTGTTCGGGAATAAATCCCTCTCTATCCACAAAGTCTTTAAACTTCTCCACAAATTTTTCAGCAGCATCTTTATTTGAAATGGCAGCTTCTCCATGCCTAACCACACTGTGAATCCCTGTTCTTTTTTTAAAACTGTCAAACCACCCTTTACTAGCCTTAAATTCTTCAGCACTAGAACCAGGGGTATCTCGCATAATGTCACTATACAAAAGTCTAGCTTTCTCAAAAATAATAGCCTCAGACATACTATCACCAGCCAACTGTTTTTCATTAATCCAAACCATTAAAAGTTTTCCACTTTTTCCACAGCTGGCAGTCTTTTACTAGTAAGAGATTTTACTCCTTTCGATACATCAGCTGCTTTAATGGCTTCCCTGTTCTTCAGTATGGTCGATATTGACTTAGCCATACTGTATTGAACGGGCCAGGTCCGATACACGTGTACCCTTTTCCCACTTAGTGATAAGTTCTTTTTTCAGTTCTACCGTAGTCATTATGATCTTCCTCTTAGGCTTTTCAACATTAGTAACTTTCTTCGGTGCCATTAAAAATTGGTATTTTTAAAAATAAAATGTAAATAAATCAAATATATCACAAAACTACTTAGACAACACAGACGCTCACTTTTTAAACCGAAATTACGGGAGAACTGGAAGCGCTGATGCGCAAACCGACCAGCAGCACTCAAGAAGCCGCGTTCTTACATGTTGACTCACGATGGCAAGAGCCGCACGATGCTGTGCAATGCCGCGCTCCTGGATCGACTTTCGAATTTTTATTCGAGTTTCAAACCGAATTTTTTGTTCGAGTTTCAAATTGTTCGAGAATTAAACCGTTCGACTTTCGTGGTTCCACTGTATATCATTCGCTTGGCTACGACGGATTAAACCAGCCCCGCCACGTAGGGGAATTTACGCACACGTAGCCGCTAATTAGGAACCAAGCAGAAGAGGTAACGTTGGCAACAACTTGACCGTTCGAAGAAAATGGAATGCATATGAAACAAGTACATGTTTTTGCTCAATCTAAGGTAAGAGGTACTTAAATTACAAGTTGATAATATGTTGCAGGAAAAGGTATTTACCACTAAGATGTTTTCAAAATTAACTGTACCACACTACATGGCGATCAAATCAGTAAGATCTAGTTGCCGTCATTTGTTTTGTATTTGTCACCAAAGAGAACACAATTCTGAAACGCCCGTCCGTGGAATGTGGACCGACATCTGCAGTGCACATGGACTAACCTCGTTGTAAACCTAACCTATTCAACCAAATACTTCGGTTGCAAAGAAATGGGAAGGAAGTATGCGCACAACAGCTGTTGTGTTTGAAGAAATGTAAAACACACATTAAAACTCAAAACATTATTCTTTTGGCTAGCTGTATAAAGCAAACTTTTAGCCGATTGTGTTTCCCCTCAAATAGATCTGTCACATACCTCTTAACAATGGCATTTGTAACGAAAAAAAAATACTGATAATAAATCGAGCTAGTATATTTGTGTCAGGTGCATTATGAGTGTGACAATGCTACTTACAGTAGTTAGATCAGATCTGTGCTGAGGATGAACTGTAGGCCAGATTTTCCTGTCTCGCGCGGAAGAAACGGGTATTATATCATGCGAACAATTCTGCTTCAGGCCAGTGACAATGTGCAGTAGCTTCTGAATTGAGAGTTTATTGACAGTTCGTAACGCCAACATACTGTAACTTGACTAATCTTCCTAGTTTGTCAATGACTATGTAAATGATATCCAAAATTCAATTCAATCCACTTTATGCAAGGAAGAAATAAAGTTACATTTTATCATGATTTATATAGACCACCCACAGTGCACTTGATGTTAGTGTAGAGAGTTAAAACTTCTGTATTAGACTGTCTTTCGGTATATAAACCTTTATCTGTCACTGAAAGGATGGCAATATGACTTTTATCTTAGCTTTGCTACTGTGCTGTGTGTTAATTGGCTTCGGTGTGAAAAACAGCCCTTCTTTGGAATCACGGTACTTGCATTCAGTATTTTTAGGCGCTTTTGTGCCTTTGATATTAAGCTAAGAAAGTGGGGGCTGTAACAGTGGTGGTAACAGGACTACTGCTGACACTTGGCACATGGCTGCCAAATGTTCTTTTAGCAGTAAGGTCTGTAAGTCTCCTCTTGCTTCACAAATTAAGATGCAGGTCATGCATTTGTCCTGACCAAGACCCACTCATGCCATACATTAATTTTCCTAACCCTCCCATTCATTAATGGCTTGTGGCTGCTGAAGTAACATTGTTACAAATGCTGTACATGCTGTGTACTTAATTTCAGTAGTTTTCCATGTTCAGAGAGGCCTTCAAGGACAATAACTAACTGTCCTCTGTTTGAATGAAGTGAATACATTCAGTTCAAAAATAAAATATTAATTCTCCAAATGAAATTTAACCATTATTTATTCTTTTTGAGTCGTGACAGGTGTGGGATGGAGGAGTAATGGGGAACTTCGTGATTTATACAACTCATCACAGTGTACATAAAGTAGTTTAATGTAAGAGGTTACAAGAGATACATGGAGCTTCAGTGCAGAAACAAGAAATATGCGCAAAATTGTAGTGGCAAGACCTGTTGCAAGACTGCAGCAGAGATGGAGGGATAACATGAAACTGCATCTTGGGGAATTAAGTTCTGAGGGTGTCAAGTGGTTTGAAGTGGGTCAATATTATTCCCAGCGTTATTTCTTACTCCTGATGGTTTCCACTATGAATTTTAAAATATCCTAATGACAGATAGTTTACTGCCATCTATCTTGCATATTGCAATCTAAATGAAGGTGTAGTTACAGTTGTATTACCCTCCTTAAGAATGTACAGCGTCATAGAAACCTAGGGGGAAAAAAACTAAATATTATCAGCAATTATGTAAACTTTTTAAAATTAACTATCACTCCCTGATTCCACATAATTAAACGTTCATTGAAATATATAATAAGGAAAAATGGGATTACCCACACTTTCATTCACACCTGTGGAAACAGAGGAGAGTAAATGGAGTAGAGACTTTGGGCCTATTTATGCCCTTTGTTGTAGAAGAAGTAAAGTTGTTTTCTCAATATGTCGCCATATTTACTGTTTTCATAATGAATATTGCAAGTAATCACAGAGACAAAGATGGAATAATTTAGCGCAGAGAGATTCCATCAGTGTTGTTCACTATACATCTGAGCTTGTCTCATCATAATATATACTGCTTTGGTGAAAATCAAATTCAGGTAGTGGTTTTTGACACTTTACATGCAAAAAGACAAACAGACAAGCAGGCAGATTCAGAGATTTTAATAGGCATACTACAGGGACACAAATGTGCCTAAAATGGGGAAGTAAGTACATCACAATTTTTTTTTTCAAGCAATACTTTATGTGTAAAGGATATGCATATAATATCAAATATTCCTGTCATGAGTGCTACAGATTTGCCTAGAATAATATTTGTATGAGTCTGTACTGAGTAATATAAAGGCAAAGGTTTATGTAGGTGTTAAAATAAGGTAGGACTGACCTGTCCTACTTGGTGGATAGTTCTAGCATTCATGTTCATCATAATGCGACTTAAGTGTTCATAAGGAAAATGTGACAGTGGTTAGTATCGGCAGGTATTATATGGCAATAATACACATTAAGGTTTTTTTCTTAATCTGACATGTTTATCACTACCTGTGTGCATGCCTGTCGTATTACTGCAGCCCACTTGGCCCATCACCCACATATGTTTGAATATCCGTGGGAAGTGGCAAATGATGTCAAATAAAATAAGGGCCTTGTACTGTAACTTGGTATGAAGTGTGTATGAAAATCAGGCACATAATAAAATACTATTTAGTGTACTGTATTAGATATCTGTTTGGTATTTCTCACCACTTTGTAATATAATATTTATAACTTTATTTTTTAATTCAGGTGATCTGCATTGAAATTGCAGCCAGAACTAGCAAGTCTTGTTGAGCTCTAGTATGACTTTTCTCATTGCCGCCCCTCCCAAATGCTATGGTAGCACCTTGCAGTAGTTCATAACAGTCTCCTCCCATATCCTTCTCACAACTGTATTCATTTTGCCAATTCTCATGACCTGTTCATTCTCAAATTACAAAAAAATCTCTTCTGATATGTTTCTGAGAGCAAGTGGTGTCACTTCCTTCAAAGCTGTCTGGTCAATGCCTAGTGTCACATTTTACGAGAGAGCATGTGGTCACTTTATGATGAATGTGTGTTGTACGCACAGTTGCACTGGCCATTGTGACTGTGATGAATGAAGTAAAGTCATAGACAGTATCAAACCACTGTTGAGCATTATGTGTGTGTTTGGCAGGTGTGGGTATGGCGGTGGTGTCTCGCTACAACTCTTTCCTGCTGGGCATTATGTTTGCATCCATCACTTGGGCTGTGAGCCTCTACCTGTACTCAGTCATCACCCAGGAGTCCTCAGTGAAGCTTGCCACCACCAGCAAGGCCCCCTTAATTTGGATTCCCACACGAGACAACAGCGATTACTATATAGATACAAATCAGCAAAATCAGCAAACCATCATTTCAGATGCACTGCTGTTGAAATCTCCTCCCATAAAGAAGCCTAATCCCAAATTTTACCATGTTGAAGGTAATGACATTGACATTCCATTAGAACAAACAGCTGATGGCAAGAGTGCCCATTCAATAAAAAATGCACACTATTCGGGTGGCTACAAGAACAGTGATGCACTGATTCGCCAGCTACAGCCAAAGACACTAAAGCCTGAAATAGGGGGATTGGGGATGGTTAAGACAGTTGAAGACCAGGCTCTGAGGAAAGAGGGATACAAAGTACATGCGTTTAATGTTCTGGTGAGCCGTGAGCTGAGCTACCACCGTGAAATTCCTGACACACGCCATCATCTGTGAGTACCGTATATCTTGTTCTTACTGGGTCACCACTGTGCAGTCGGCAGTGACACAGCTCTTCAAGGAACTGTTTAGTTTAAAGATGTCATTGTCATTGTTGGATCTTATATATCAGATTAATGGGACCATCAGCTCAAACAGATTTTAAATTGCTTTAACAGAACATTCATTTCTGCCCACACATTTTATCTACATTTTGCCCTCTTGGAGGATGTTTGTTGAATTATGTAACTTGCTACGTTAGGGGCATTAAAATTAGAATGCAGGAAGATTCTTATTATTTCAGTAATGTTTGGCATGTGATTCTCAATGGTAAAATGCAGAGTATATCTGTAACTGGTTTCTCAAGCTTGGGGAAATATGAGTCCAGTTAGGCAAGAAGAGTTAGTTGAGTTACGTCATGTCTGCTGAAGCATAAGATGCCACTGCCCACTCCCAGTTGTGTGTTGTTTCTTGTAGAACAGATCAGTGCACGTGAGAAATGTTTTCTGTTAAGCAGGGAGTGTTCATTTGCAAGGCTTTTATGGAGTACATGTGTCACCAAAAGTCCTGTAAATAAATATCCCTTGTCAACAGTACTGTGCACAGTATACAGAATAATGGAAAAATTTCATCCAACAGGTTTGGTGCTGGAGAAAAATAAAGATAACTTCTGTTTCCCTCAGGTGGGGCATTGTCGTCATTAAGCAGCAATGTAAAGAGCCAACATAAGAGATACTGATGTTATGAAAATTCCCATGCAGTTCATGCAGTTCACTTGAGAGTGCAGTGATTGCACAAAGAATTATGGGGTCCATACTTTCCAAAGAAACAATAATTAACCCACAGATTGTGACCTCTTAATTCTCTAGATCTGAATCCAGTTGTGATTTGTGGGGGACATAAAAATAGAATGTACTGATTGATCCACATTCTTGGCAAGGACTGAAAGACAACTTGAAAAGTGAAATTGCCAGTATTTGAAGACAAGGGTGTAGTCATGTGTTGAGAAATATTTTGAGAAGTGCAAGACATGCTGAAGAGCTGAAGGTCAGCGCTTTTGATTTTTTTTTCTTTGTTAAATAAAGTAATTGAACTGCAGGGGAGAAACAGGTTCTAAATTCTTGGCAGCCATAGGCTTGTGCAATAAAGCTGCTGCGACAGCTGGCGAACTGTGGGGAAAAATTTAAAGATATACTCTGCACTTGGAGCACGCGGTGGCATAGTGGTTAAGGCACTACACTATAAACCGGCAGGTCGCGGGTTTGATTCCCGATGGTGTCATTGGAATTTTTCAGTGACACAATCCTTCTGGTCGCACTATGGCCCTAGGGTCGACTCGGCCTCTAACAGAAATGAGTACCAGGTGTATTTCCTGGGGGTAAAGGCAGTCGGTGTGTAAGGTTCACAACCTTACCATCATCCTTTGCCATTGTCATGAAATCTTGGAACCTTAACTTCGTGGTACTGTCTGGGCCTCTCCAGGCCTGTAACAGGATTGCTTTACCTTACTATGTAGTTACCAGATATTAATTATGAAGTTATTTTTATTATTCTTCTGGGTGTTAAATTGGAATGAAGATGAATACCTGTCATATGTCTGCAGGTGTAAGAAGCAGAAGTATCCTTCTGATTTGCCATCAGCCAGTGTGGTGATTTGTTTCTACAATGAAGACTACAACACCCTTCTGCGGACAGTGCACAGCATTACAGACCGCACACCTGACAGTCTCCTGCATGAGATCCTTCTGGTTGATGACAGTAGTGACATTGGTAACTAACACTGATTTGTGACGTTTGATGAACACACAGCATTGTTGATGAGGATTCACATCTTTGGGTGCATAATACTATGTCATATGGCGAATTGCTCTGACATTTTGAAGGTACTTGGTTCTTTCTGATGTGGGGAACCACTTATCCAATGACACAGCATTGTATCCCAGTGGACCTGAATTGTAACACTGATTTATCACATACACTTTGTCATGAGATCATTTACTGATTTGACATTCAGAGGACCATGCATTGTGATATATTCATATAATAAAAGCCAACGAGATGCACTATTTTTCAAATTTATTTGATAAAGCACTCTACATGTTTCGGTGGTCTGCTGTCCATCATCAGGAGTATCTCAACACTGTATACACGCAACAGGTATTTGTCATGCCAGTTCTGTGGCTGTTGTGTGTATACAGTGTTGAGATACTCCTGATGATGGACAGCGGACCTGTCCAAAACATGTAAAGTGCTTCATCAAATAAATATGAGAAATAGGCATCTCATTGGCTTTTTTTTATAAGAATGAATCATTTACTGAGTGAGCCACTAGTTATTTGGCTGTGCATTAAATTCACTATCTCCTGTGCTTATGTCTTTTATTTTTATAGTGAACCCCCCATACTGTCCGGATATTCAAGTCATCACTTGTTTACATTTTTATTTATTTTCTTCCTGTTTGGTGCCTTGGTAGTGCAGTTGGTATAGTGACAAGACTGCGAACTGGGCGATCTGAGTTTCAAATCCTGGCAGAAGCAGGGAATTTTTGTCTTCTCCAAAAGGTCAAGACCAGCTGTGGGGCTCATCCAGCTTCCTATTTAATGGGTACCAGGGACTGTTTTCACTGGGGTAAAGCAACTGCGGCACGAGGCTGACTACTTTCACCTCCATCTAGTGCTGAGGTTTAGAATGTATGCCTTTGTGGTATGTGTGGGGCAAAACTTTACCTTTGCCTTTTTGTAATTTTCATTGTATCACTGTTTTCTTAACACTTATACGAGGGTTGGAACTTTAATAGTGGCAACTATTTATTTACAACTGATACAAAATAGATACATGTTTCGAAGTTTTACTGTCCTTCACTGTAGTCAC
>Ga0209628_10003230_pt1 | contig 11342 bp, 16 predicted proteins | sample TergutCu122P4_FD_187285 | JGI IMG/M metagenome (GOLD analysis project Ga0209628, IMG submission 187285) | Cubitermes ugandensis P4 segment gut microbial communities from Kakamega Forest, Kenya - Cu122 P4 (SPAdes) (version 2) | ecosystem: Host-associated > Arthropoda: Insects > Digestive system...
AACAACCTTAATGAATCAAAATTCTATTCAGGAAGAAATTATGAGCAGACTGAAGTCTGAGACTGCTTGCTATCATCTGGTGCAGTATCTTTTGTCTTCCAGTTTGCTATCCAAAAATGTAATGATTAAGGTATACAAAACTACAATATTGCTTGTTGTTTTGTATGGGTGTGAAACTTGATCGCTCACCCTGAGGGACAAATGCAGGCCAAGGGCAGTTGAGAAAAAAGGGCTGAGGAGAATATTTGGACCTAAGGGGGACGAGATAACAGGGGAGTGGAGAAAAATGTTTTACTATAATTAAAATATGTCACCATGTGCATGTGTTATTACCTGATGCATAGTGATTCGCCTCAATGAGTTCTTGACCAGTTGAAGTTATATCTTCCATTCGAGTTTTGTTTGCATTCAGCTCCTGCTCAAAGTTCTGATGTTTCTGAACCTTTCCATTCAAATTTGTAGGGTCCTAACAATAAAACAAACATTTTTTATACAATACCCGAAAAACTTATTACATCACGTTTGTAAAAACAGGACAATCTGTATGAGATTTATTTAGCCATTCATGTATTAGAATTTAAAAATAAAACAAATACTTACAAGATAACTATCATCTGTAGCAAATTTAAGCTTCTCATTGATCCAGCCCTTGGTCTCATCGCAGTCTCTCTCAAACTGCTGCAGGCGATTGGAATCTTCTAGAATTGCTCGACGAAGGGCAGACTTCTCCAGCAGTGCATTACGACGTTCCAGTAACTAAGAATACAAATCATGTTACAAAATCATCCTATCCATAATACTACCTACCACTTGAGTAAAATACATTACTAAAATTTTCATGCAGGATACCCAGGAAATAAAAATATTTTACTTTGTTCGTTATGTTCACCCCCTCCCCCTGAATCTGTCACATCTACATAAATTTTCATTCTCTTGTCTCCTTACAATAAGGATTTTCATGGTTGCATGGTGGTAGATGTTATGTGCAGCCTTTACAGCATTTTACTTGACCCGAATTTTTAGTAATGTTCAAGTAACATTAAACAACACACTGAATTTGATAAACAAACACAAACAATAGACATGGATCTCACGTCGCAGACTTTTCACATTTCATACAATAAGTGAAGAAGAGAGAATGAACATTAGCCAAAATTTTAACTGTACCTCCATTTTACCAAGTGCTTATTCCATTCAACACAGAATAATTTTAAAAGGTATTTAAAACTGCACTTCGCTAACTTACCAAAAAAATCTTCTTTAGAAATAGGTATATTAGGAATAGTTTAACATTTAGTAACATTTCAAAGTACCGACACTCACCATAGCTCTGCGCTGAGCTACATCATCAGCTGCATAGTGTTGGCCTTCAATCAGCTTTGTTGCAAACTCATCCAGTGCTTTAATTTTCTCTTCTTGAGCAGCTAGAGACTTCTCAAAATCTTCATGTTTCTTAATAAGAGCCTCAACCGAATCCAGTGAGTCGCCAAGATCTTCATTTGCCAGAAAAGCCTGTAAGCATCACACAAATAATAAAAGTACACACAAGCATACAACACCATCCCTAAGATGAGACAAATGTAACAGCACTTACTTCTTGTTTTGCCATCCAAGTATCAGCTTGTTCAGTGTCTCGGTAGAAAAGCTGTAGATCCATACACTGCTCATACAAAATACGGCGTTCTTCCCACATTGACAGCAGTGACGTTTTCTCTGAGGTAAGAACCACGAGCTTTTCTTTCACTTCCTCAGATGCATAATGTTCTCTATCTAAAAGCAACTGTCCAGCTTCAGCAGTGGCACGAAAGCTGTCTTCGCGTGCATCAATTTCACCCTGAAAACACACACAAATCATATGCTAATTATGACAGAAAATGCATGCAGAGCTATGGTATTGGAACCAATTATGAAATCCTATTCTTCTCTGATTTTTATATGATCTTAAAAACAAATCCCATATCAGAACGCCTTTACTCATCAAACATCATGTAAGACTTGGAACAAAACACAATTCTGAAAAAGTACACAGAATTAACAAGATTGAAAGGGTGGAAAAGATCTTCATAATTCAATATCTGGCAAGTTATTGCCCCACACATTACACTTACTATCACATTAACAGACTAAAATCTGCACAACTGACTTCTTTTTAAATAACCAACCACACGCACTGATTATCCAGATTTATTCTGTTATAAAACTACATGTTTCGGACATCCTCTCTGCCCACCATCAGGGGTTTTCTACTGTACATTCGGCACTGGTAAGTGTCATGCAGGTTTTTTGATGACCGCTTCCAAGCAGAGTCAGGATGGATTCCATCCTGACTCTGCTTGGAAGCGGTCATCAAAAAACCTGCATGAAACTTACCAGTGCCGAATGTACAGTAGAAAACTCCTGATGGTGGGCAGAGAGGGTGCCCGAAACATGTAGAGTTTTATAACAGAATAAATCTGGATAATCAGTGCGTCCGGTTGGTTATTTAAAAAGAAATCTATTACGATGCACGGTAACATGAATGTAAAGTCTGCACAACTGACTTCAGCCCAAAGTGATGTACACAAAAGAAAAAAAAGATTATGGTCTTGCTGGAAATCTTAACTTTACAACAGTACACATTTATTTCTCCCCTTTAAAATTAATCTTATCTTAATTTTATGTTCATGGTACCGTGCATCCTTAAAATATCGTGTAAGTATATAACCAACACACATACCACCCCACACCCATTGACACACACTGGTGGCTGCATCTACAGTTTTGTATATTTACTCCTGAAGATGGACACGAACCGTGTCCGAAACATGTAGAGTGTTAATAAACCAAGTGAAACAAGCTGCATCTCGTTGGTTATTTACTTACATGATAATCTTATCTTACTATTACACAGGATGAAGAGCTTAATTCATGTAAGGATGCATCATCATTTCTTGCAAGCCAATTCAAAAACAAAAGCATTACAAAAGATCCAGCTGGAATACAGCTATACCCTCAACTTTAAAATTATACACATACACATTTCACAAACCAACAGTTTGTTAGCGTAGCATAACTCGATGACTATGTTTACACTGTACTGTAGACCACCATCAGCATTTCTGCAATGGATAATGTAACAAGTTTCCAGTGCAAGCCGTTTCACTTGTTTTATTAGCTGAATGCAATGCATCATTCTGCTGTTGCTGCACTTATCTTCTGTCTAGCTGTACCAGTAACCAGTTACCAATAAGAGTTATTATTTAAAACACAGTATCATAAGCCACATGGTAATTATAAATAAATTTACTTTATGTTCTTGGTGACGTTCTAGCAGTGCTTCGGCTCCAGCCACATCCTTTGCGAGTTCATCAGCAGAGATGATTGCCTTCATATCATTGATCCAGGATATAAGATCACGGAAGTCAGCCAGGAAACGATGCAGATAATATGATTCATCCAGCTTCTGCCTACGTTCCTGTCAAAGAAATGAAAATGTAGGATGAATGAAGAAATAGCTACTTTACACCAAAATCCCCGAGGAACTGGAATTACATGAGATACGGAAGTCACCTGTACATGCTACTATTTTCTCTTTGTTCTGTACGATCATTTAATGGTGCTGTATCAACTACACACAGTGTCATGTGGCATGTAATCAATTCCAAGAAAATTAAAACATCACACTGCAAAAATTATGGAAGCATTCATTCACCATCTTCTATCCATAATGTTCACAAAATATGCCTAGGGGGGCAAAACTTATTTCATCACACTTATAATGCAAAACATTCATACTATGATTTACTTGTCATATGCTATTAAGTGCATCCCATCAAGAAATAACCCTGGTACCCATTGAATACAAGGCTAGACAGCCCCAAGACCGGTCAGGACAGTTTGGAGAAGAAAAAGATCTCTTTCTTCTGCAGGGATTCAAATCCCAGATCACCGAGACTGCAGCCTGTTCATTATACTATGCTACCCTGGCTCCTTTACGTGCTGAAGTCACAACAATTATGGAGAGCCTGCAGAGAAGATAAACTCCATCCTGTCTGCAGGTGCTGCACCATGAAGAATGTCAGGCTGACAAAAAAATGTTATTTTTCTTCTGACAAATCTGCCATTTGTTGAACACATTTCTTAAAAAGAAACATGCCTGTCATTACTAACATTTTATTATCCTCGGTGTGTAGAAGCAACATTACTCTGCTCCTAATGTAACCGCATGTGTAAATATTTGAATACAAAGATGCCACATCTGGCACCTCTGTACCAAAAATGTTGCCAGATAATACAACATTACACCTAACATAAATCTTATTGTACCTTGCAACCTCATGGTCAGACCAATTTACTTTGCCACCGAATACCCTGTAATGTATAATAAACCTAAAAAACAACAAGATGTCAAAATTTCATGCTTTTGATCATCATATTCACAACAATGAATTACATACATGTTTGCTGTCACTAATGTAACTGTGTGCTTACATAAATTTACCTGGTAAATAATCTTTCTTTATCAACTTTGGTATTTCAACTCTCAGAATCAGTGCTGGGTGCTGCCAGTACATGGAATTATGAAATGTAATGATCCCCTGTAAATTTGGTTAAAAGAGCTTTCTAGACTACCCATTGCTACCGGGTGGCGCGGAGCCGACTGACACATTTCAAATTTGAATATTGCGCCGGCGCGATAGCTTGTTGTGGTTGGCGGGAAGGGGATCGGTAGAGGAGAGGACGCCATTTCGTATGGTCAGTCGCAATGGATCGTTGGAACATGCAACATTGTTCGGAACTGTTATCTCTCGTTTCGGCGACATTGCTTGGCCTGCTCGGTTGCCTGACCTTACTGTACCAGATTTTTTCCTGTGGGGGCTCCTGAAAGACCATGTGTTCCGGAGGCGTATCATGACTATTCAAGAACTCAAACGAGCCATTGTTGACGAAGTTGCAGCTACTGATGAGGACCTACGGAGGCGCGTGTACGGCAACTTCCAGACACGCTTGCAACAATGCATTGATGTAAACAGAGACCATCTGCCTGATGTAATTTTCAGAAAATAAGCTTGTAATCTGTGGGTAATAAATAGCATACTTGGACGTATTTATAGACAGTTTCGCTTATTTTTCCCCGTTTCCATATATTATCTATGACCATTTGAAATGTGTCAGTCAGCTCCGCACCACCCTGTACATACCCCATCTTCCTCACTGCATATCTAAAAAACATTTCACCCCTGCTTTGCAATACGGCACTGAATGTTACACAGATGTACATGATGATCAAAATGTTGAAATGTTATCTTATACAGCCCTCTTTCCAATTCTGATCTTCTGCAGATCAATACAGACATTTAATTCTGGTCCCTGTGGGGAAAGATAAAGGCACAAACAAAACCACTTCAACCTAGCTTACCTTATTTTTTCATTTCCTTCACATATGCATTAAAATTAATATGCTTTACAAACAACCCTGAGGCCAAAGCCTTCTCAACATTTATCAACCTCCACATCTGCAGTGCCAATTTACTATATATCAAGCAATGAAGAAATCAATGTTAGTCATAAAAACATGTAAAGGACTTTATATACGAAGGTTAGCAAAACGTGTAAGTGGAATGAACCTTGGCCTTTGCAGTAAGACTCTCCCAGTATTCAACAATCTCAGCCCGTTTGGCCTGAATTTGATCAGCATGCCCAGCATGAATTCCACACAATCTGTCAGCTTCCTGCCCCAGTGTTGTCACTTTGTCTTCCAGGGCTGCTAAATCTCTCTCTACACCATCATGTTTACGCTGTAATCACAGAAATGGAATATCATATCACTTTTAATTCCACATGGATATCATCAGTAACTTGTTGCAAATAAATAAATCACCCTGATTTCTACCTGGAGAGTCTGCACACTGGCCAGATCTCGACCATAATCATCTGATGACAGCACAACATCTTTCTCAGAGATCCAGGCAACGGTTTCATCTGCATCGCGGTTGAAACGCTGAATCTCATGAGCTCCAAACAGCTTTTCTTGTCGCATCAAAGCCAACTGCTTGAGTCTCATCCATGCCTCATTCAGTTCCTAGGAAGATGAAATATACACACACTAAATAACAATATGACACAGACCAGCCATTCCTGTTACAAAAGAATTTACAATCGGTAAAATGAAAATGACATCGAGCATGACTCAGAAACTTTACCAGTATTTAATGAAAGCATTCATTTTGTTTAACAGTAAAATCATAGTGACTGTTGACATATCCAGTGCCTTAATAGTATGAATACATAGAGATAATTATGAACAAATCAAATAATTTCACATGTGATATGAGTATGCTGGAAAAATTGCAAAATATCAGAAGAAAAAATGTATGCTGGAAAAATGAAGAGCATATCTGAAGTGTTTCACGACACACTAGTCACTGAAATGGTCAATGGTACATAAAGTTAAAACAGCTGATACAATACTTCAAACAAAATAAACTTCTATTTTAAGTTTGTAAAGTCACCTACATTGCTACAATTCAAAGCAGCACACATCAACGTACTGAAGAATACATTTTTGCATGTACGAAATTCTTATCTGTTTTCATAATGTTCCATAATAAGTGGGCCCCTCTTACTAGAGCATGTTGTATTTTGAAGCTACTGACAGTGCCTCCAGATAAGGATGGTGTATGTCAACTGTGGGCAGGTCTCTTTTATGCAATTTCTTTTTTCATGACTTCGCTTTAAGGAGACTTGAAAATTCACACCACTCTGCACATTTACGCAATAATTTTCAGTTTAATGTGATTGGGCATAGATAATCTGTGCCTGCACTTATCTTCTGTACGAGAACAGCAGAAAGTTATGTTACTGTGATGCCACGAGGCATGTGTATTATGGTGATATCACATGGCTCATGTACTTTCTTCTTCTACAGCACTGGCTTTTCTTACCAACATGAGTGCGAAACATACATCACTAAGTGCCATCCAAGTGGCAAATCAGTGAAAGACAATGAGTACTGAAGAGAAATTAGAGGAACTAAACGGCCTTGAAAAAGGTGAACAAATTGTTGACATATGCTGTAATCAATCATGAAATTATATGCTGTAATGTTACTCGCTCAAGGGCCGTCTGGCTGCAGTGACTCTTAATGGATTTTCCATGAGGGTTGCGGTATCCAGGGGTTGTCCAAAGGGAGGTGTGTTGTTGCCATTTCAATGGTGCCTTGTTGATGTGAGAGCAAGGCTCAGTTGGGGTGGAATAAATATTCAAGGCTAATTTTTTAAAAAAGAATGATCTTACAGCTCCATATGTGTTCAGGCAAAGAAGCAGTTAGCCTCATGGATCCCTCTGACCAAGCTATTCTCAGTCACTGGGCATCATATAGACAGTAACTTATGATATGCACCTAAGAACAGATCTAGTTCAAGGGCAGTAATAGGAAAATGGCTAATGAAAAATTAACTACCTACTCAAAAATGAAACCTAGACCAATCCTCAAATTTAAAACCATAAAAAGGGCCATGAACTCAGACTGATCAGCCCACAGATATAACACAAAAATCCAGAACACACGTACTTAAAATTCTTAACACCACCAACACCATCTGTATGTACAGAAAACTGTGAATCTTTATGGGTTCAAGTATGTTTATAAACCAAGAAATATAAATGTATTATTTAGTCAATGTGGATTATTATGGCATGGCAGTGCATCTCGACAGCTGTGAATGTGAAGGTTTTTCTGAAGCACAGTATATCCTATGCAGTGGATGAGAATGATGATAATATGTTGTGGAATGGCAGTGAAGAGGATGGGAATGTTAGGAGTGAGTGTTAGCAAGATGAAGGCACTGACTGTGAAGATGGAGATTGTGACAGGGATTGGCAAAGGTACAGAGAATCTGACATGTTTTGTGTATTATGTGTAGAAAAATAACAGTAAAATATTTTTTCTCAGCAGATGTTTTATTTTGTGGGGGGTCATCTTAGATTTTGATAAATATATTTACTTTGGCAAATGCATTTTATTTGTGGGGGTTGTCTTAGATGAGAATAGTCTTGCATTTGGGTAAATACAGTACATACAGGATGAGGCTGTCAATCCCCTAACCCCCAGCAAATACACTGTTTTAAATGTAATTCTGTGTTTGATTTGTGCAGTGTTTTTCAGGAACATAACCCTGGCACAAAACATGACCTGCCTGTACTTAATGAAATTTTATGACAGCAAATGGATATGAAATAAATGCTACACCAATTTCCAGATAAAAATTCAGAATATACTGGCATTCATGATAAATGTGCTCAAAAATATTCCTATTCTAAGTCCTCAAACTTGCCTTCCCCATTTCATGGTATATGCAAAGTCTTACCTCTTTGCGGGACAAAATAGTGTCACGTTCTGGATGACCTTCTGCCACCAGCTTATCTGCTAATTCATTCACTTCAGTCACTCGATACTCCTGAGTCACCATGTCCTTCTGGAACTCATCAAATTTGCGCTGAAGCACCTCCACATGTTCCAAGTCGTGTCCAAATTCATCGGTGGTAACAAACGTTTCCTTGTCATTAATCCAGAACATGACTTCATCGCACTGGCGCAAGAACTGCACCAGCACAAGAGCTTGCTGCAGCTTCATCCCCTTCTCTGCTAGCTTGGATAGGAGCAACTCCCACAGACGATGAAGTTCCTCTGTCAAGTAATTTCAATATAGCTGACACCTCATTCTTCCAGGATAAGAAATTTACACTAAACCTCCATGGAAATGATATTGAAATTATCACATTAAAGTGCAAATACACAGCAAATAACCAGTCTTCATCCCTTCCAAAGGCTGATGAATTGCCACTTTCCTTCAGATGATGCAATTCATTCTTTTATAGTGACAGCACTTCAGGACACATCAAGTGAATTGTTCAGCACACAAGTGCGTTGGAAAACCATATGCATTCATATGATCATGAGCAGAGGGATCACAAGCACAGTGCAGGAATGACATGAAAAATCCATGGTGCAAGTGACATAACAAAGAAAAAGAAAGAAAGAAATGCAACAAACAAAGACAGCCTGTGCAGTGATGTTCTGCATGCAAGAAGAGGGGGAGAAGGGGATCAATGAAGTTTATGCAAATGTGTATCAGCTTACCAAGCCTCCTACGAATTATGTCAGCAGCAAAATGAGCCTGATTTATCATCTCCATTCCAGTATTATCCAACACTACAACTGCATTACTGTGGGCAGCCACCTCTGCTTCAAATGCTTGATGCTTCTGAATTTTAGCCTGAAAGATGACATGACTTCAAATACACAGACAAGTGAATACTATTAACTAAGGGAAACTGATATGTTTAAGTACAGTTCAGACCCAAAGCTGAAGCAAGCAGTTTTCCCAACATAAGATACTCACCAACCTGTTTTGAAGCTTTACATTACTGTGATGTTTCTCACAACGTATAATTTTTGTTTCTATAATCAAATATTGAACATATTAAGAAAAAAAGAGACTTTTCTGTTAGACATTTTACTTCTCCATCCAAATTCAATTATGATGATGCTATAAAACTATGCAATCTACACAAATATGTACACCATCTTTAAGTATACTAGGTACACCAGTGTGCATTTAACATTGCTATACAGTCCTATGCTACATATAGCATGGGGTTAATTAGTACATTTACAAATAAGTACCATAAAAAATAATATTCTTCACATAAGCCATTTATGTCACCTGATCCATATTACGGTGTGCTCAGAGACTATTTAATTTGCTGATATTCATGTATGTATCCTCCATAGTAGCCTCAAAGTTTGTGAACACTGCTTCAAGATTTTGACTTTCTGTGATCACCCATTTCAACACCATTGTTTTAACCATCCGTGACTGGTTCTGACGAATCAGGATGAGACGTGTCTAGCAAGTCAGCTTCCCCTCTTAAGCTGCTATAGTACAGATCATGCCCAGCTCAGTCACGCTCTTTCACTCAGCAAGGTTCATTGCCTCTAACTCTAGTGTATATGTACAGTTCTGTTGTTGTTTTATTATTATTATTATTATTATTATTATTATTTTAAACTTATTCATGCCTGTTACTTTATAGATGGTGGTCTTCTGGTAAGTCCATATCTCAACAAGAGATCAAAGCGATTTACCCCAGCACTTTATGAATTGCATGTGCAGAGCTCATTAATGTTTACCACCACCACCACCACCCATACTTTCTGAAGTTATTTCATGTGGAATTTCATAATTTCTTGAAACTAAACAGGCATTTCACAATTAAAATGGATTCCCCATGTTTTTGGTGCTTTTACTAGTCCAAATTAATCACAAACATCAAGACTCTACTGTATTTACATAATTATCTTTGATATCCTCTTAACAAACTACAAAGAACAGCATGTATTATATACATATGAATCCACAACCTAGCCTACTTTTATTGCCCTTTTAACACATGTCTGGTGTATAACGTGTACATAATGTTCGCAATTTTATCCTAATTTTACATTTGCAGAGTACACTGCATACTTATTTTACCTTGTGTCAGGTTATGAATTCTTATTTAGACTTTAGAGAAGCACGTACAGAAATGGATGCTGACACAAACATTTATTGAACTTAAATGTATTATTACACTCATAAAAATTGCACAACAGCAGATGAAAGAATCTGAGCACATTCAAGAGTACACTCACAACTATAACAAAACAGAATTTCCATTCTTACTTGCAAGTTGGTGGGATCTTTGTAGCTCTCATCTGAAGCTGCTTGAAGTTTCTCATATATCCAAGATTCAAGTTCGTCTGCATCTCGTTTGAAGTACTGAAAAAATAAAGCTGCATGACAATGCCTTCCATTTAAATATGCACCTGAACATTTTGGTAATGTACACATATTTACTGAATTTGGTCTAATCATGAGCCAGTGGCAATCCACACCAGAGGAAGCCCTCTGTCCTCAACCACAACACACCCCAGCTCTTCACACTTGGTACACACTACGCATCTCAACTATCTTCAGATTTCAGTTCTACTTCTGGTTACTCCAGTACAATGGCTATATGGCCCAACCTATTATTTCCAAAATCTTAGATCCACACTCCGTGGGAACAAATATCATGGTTACAATACCTGGAAACGACGAGAATCTTCCAACTTCTCCCTCTTTGCTCTTGCTTCAGATTTGAATTCTCCATACCGATTCAATACTTGCTCTCTACGCTCCTGTATATCATCAGCTGTCTCTAATATCTTCACTTCCTTTGGAGTTATTTGATCCATACTGCAGTCTGCTGAAAAATAATTTTATGCTTGTTTTATCAAATATGAATCTCTGAAGGTAAATCCAAAGAGCATCACACTG
>Ga0209628_10003231_pt1 | contig 11341 bp, 4 predicted proteins | sample TergutCu122P4_FD_187285 | JGI IMG/M metagenome (GOLD analysis project Ga0209628, IMG submission 187285) | Cubitermes ugandensis P4 segment gut microbial communities from Kakamega Forest, Kenya - Cu122 P4 (SPAdes) (version 2) | ecosystem: Host-associated > Arthropoda: Insects > Digestive system >...
GGAATGTGGAGCGTACGGGAGTCGAACCCGTGACCTTTAGACTGCCAGTCTAACGCTCTAGCCAACTGAGCTAACGCCCCATCCTTTATTAACGGGCGGCAAAGATAGAAAAATTATTCAACCGACACTACTTCAATATCAAAAATAAGTGGAGAATATGGGGGAATAACATTTCTTGACCCTCTACTTCCGTAAGCTAATTTTGAAGGAATAAGCACGGTGGCTTTGTCTCCGCCTTTCAGCAGAAGCAATGCCTCTTCCCAACCTGGAATAACCATACCATCACCAACAACCAAACTAATAGGCTCACCTCGATCAACAGAACTGTCAAATACACTACCGTCTAACAATTTTCCTGTATAGTGTACGCTCACTTTTGAACCGTTTTTGATAGCCTTACCCATGCCATTACCATTTTTCATAAGATAAAGCCCGCTTGCCGTGGGTTTTACTTTAACATTGTTGCTTTTAATATAGTTGGCAATTAAACTATCTTCCGAGAGTCTATACTCTTCAATCATAGCTTCATATTCTTGTTGTCGCTCAAGTTGTTGTTGCTCATACTCCTCGCCGGATATAATTTTGTTCAACTTCAAATCGAAAAACAATTCTTTTTTATCAAATTCAAAGGGTCTTCCCATAAAATAGTGAAAAAAAGTGTCTCCGTTCATAATAAAAGTGGCGCTATCGTAGAGGTGCATTTTCCTGATGGCTGCATAAATATCACCAGGATAAATAGATTCAATAATCATATCTGTTAGGGGCACCTCATCCACCAAAACAGAGTCGGTTACTCGGAGGGTGTAGGTCATTTCTACAATATCTCCAATTTGCGGTTGCGCTTCTTTCTTGTTTACTTTATAAAACTTGTAGTAGAAGCCTTCTTTGTCTTTTTTAAATCCGGGATACTTGCATGCGGTTCCCAAAGCTGCCAATGCCACAAGGGCAATCACTAATGTTGTTAATTTTTTCATTTTTTTTTGTTTATAAGTTTATAAGTTTATGGGTTTATTACTCTTAACCACTAATCACTAATCACTAATCACTAATCACTATTTTCATTATTATTGTTTGATAGGGTTTTATTTTCTTTCCATCGCCGCTTGCACCGTAGGCTAAGTGAGAAGGGATAATCAATCTTGCTTCGGTTCCTTTATTCATCCATTGCACCGCTTCATGCAAGCCCGAAATCTCTTCCGATTTTTCTACTACAAACTGTTTCAATCCATATTCGTTATTGTTATAAATCTCTTCGCCGGTTAATAAATAGGTGCGGTATGTTAAAGTTACGGTTTCTCCTTTTTCAACATTTTTGCCAACTCCTTTTTTGGTTATCTCATATCGCAGTCCTGTATTGGTTTGCTTCATTTTCCAGGGATACCGTTTCAAAAACAGTTCAATCTCCTCATTTTCAAGTTCAACAATCTTTTGATTTCCCATGATAAACGGATTGGTTTCTTCATTTTTTGCAGATGAATTTTGTATAACGCCGGTTGGGGCATTATTATTGCACGATAGCAGAAGAGCAGAAAAGCAGAAGAGCAGAAGAGCAGAAGAGCAGAAAAGCAGAAAAGCAGAAAAGCAGAAGAGCAGAAAAGCAGAAAAGCAGATATTGTTCATATAATTTAAAATTCTTACGGTCTTACGGTCTTACGGTCTTACGGTCTTACGGTCTTTATGATCTCCTCAAAATACGCAATAGCATTCTCCAGCGTGTCGTAGTGGTAGGCGGCGGCGGCGTTTCGGTGCCCCCCGCCCTGAAAGTAGGTTTGTGCAAATTGATTCACATCAAACTCCCCTTTTGAGCGAAAAGAGATGCGAATACGTTTATCTCTTTCCGTAAAAAAAGCGGTAAAGAAAATACCCTGTAAAGAGATGCCGTAATTTACAAATCCCTCTGTATCCCCTTCTTTAAAATTATTGTTTTTCATCTCATCTTTGGTAAGATACATGTAGGACGTTCCTAAATGAGGAAGAATTTTCAACCTGTTTAAACTTAATCCCAGCAAACGGATACGGCTTTCAGAGTAACTGTCGTAAATTTCGCGGTGAATCGCTTCCCCATTAATGCCGGTTTCTATTAATTTTGCGAGTATCCTATAGGTTTCTGCATGGTTGCACAAATAACTCAAAGAACCGGTATCGGTAATAATTCCGGTATAAATAGAGGTAGCAATCTCTTTATTTAAAAACGGTTGAGTTGAAATTTCAGTGAGAAAGTGATAGATGTTCTCACAAGTGGATGAAGTTTCTGTTGTTGAGTAAACGAGATTACATTTGGCCGCGGGGGTAGGGTGGTGGTCAATCAACACTTTGTAGGCGTTTGTTTCCAATAGTATTTTCTCTAAGTCAACGCCACTGCGATGTTCGGCGTTCATATCCACCAAGAAAAGAATATCGGTTTCATGGATTATTTTTTTTACCTCTTTAAACTGCTTTTGCGCATTGATAATCTTATCCGCGCAGGGCATCCACTGGTAGAAGTCGGGCATATTATTTGGAATGATGCAATTTACGTCGTAGCCTTGCGAAGAAAAGAAAGAGCGCAATGCTAACGATGAGCCGATGGCATCACCATCGGGGTTATAGTGAGTACAAACAGCAATTTTTCTACTTTCTTTTAATTTTTGTTGAAATTCTGATATTTCTAAGGGGGTTAGCACCATCTTTTTTTTGGGTGCAAATTAACAAAAAAAAATGAACTCTTAACGCTTAACTCGCTACATTATATATATAACATAAATATATTGTGTGCTCCAAGTAATTCAATTGTTCTAATCTCTCAAAAGCCCACAAATTACACATATTTTCACTAATTAATTTTGTATTTTGCTGATTTTTAAAATTAAATTATTCGTGTTAATTAGTGAAATTCGTGGACAAACAACTTTCAAGCCATCCCCACTAACCACTAAAAATTGAGTAATTTTACTTATAAAAATTGAGTAATTTTACTTAGATAAAATTGAGTAATTTTACTCAGATGAAATTGAGTAATTTTACTTAGATGAAATATAAAAATAAGTTCTATTTTTGCCGCGATGAATCTACAACATTTGCACTGCCTTTCTGCTCTTCTGCTCTTCTGCTCTTCTGCTCTACAAAAAAAAATGAAAAAAAAAAAATAAACATGCAACGCTATATTAAAAATAATTTATCTTTGCAAGCCAATGAATAGTATAAAAATGAATAGCTATGATATTGAAAATTAATGAAAAAAAACACCCGCCAAACAGAGGCTATTTGCCTCATATTCTTATTGTTAAACATTTAATTATAAATATAAATTAACCAAAAAAATAGTAATAACTTAAATTTAATGCGATGAAAAAATTTACCATTTTTCTTCTAACTTTCCTACTTTTGGTAGGATTTAATCATGTAAATGCGCAAAATGCGCAAAAAAACAACACCGGATCCGGAGGGCCGAGTAGAACAGCAACGTATATTTCCGGAAGTACTTATGCAGGAACTTATTGTGCCGATGTTTCAAATCCAGTTTGGCCGGTAACTGTATCTTTTGGATTTGATGCGGCAACAACAGGAAATCCTGACGACCTTTATGATTATCGTATTTTTTATACTACCGATCCAACATTAGGTAATGCTCCGTTAGCAGATGGATTTCCTGACTGGGATGAAGTACCATTTGCAGATGTTCATGTTTCTCTCAGTGGTTTGAATTTTGAATACAACCATACTTTGACTGAAACCACATGGTTTGCTGCACAAGTATCACAATTAACAGCACCACCCAATCAAGAATATGATATTATTTTATCAAAAAAACCTGTTTTGATTAACGTAGTAAGTAAGCAAGACCTTCAGGTTTCTTTAATTCCTCCAACACTACCAGGTTATATGTGTGGTGATGGAAATGAAGTGAATCTTACAGGTGTTATGAATTGGCCTTTTGCTCAAGGTAAGCCTATCACAATGACTTACACTTGGTTAGGCGGTACTGTTAATCCGCAAACAGGAGTTTACCCATCTTTAAATTTTCAACAACCAGGTACTTTTATTGACTTAGGTCCTGGTAATTATGATTTAGGATTTAGAGTTGTTGTAAATACATTAGATGGTATTCGTGCTGTTGACTGCAATGCTTCAAAAACAACACCTTTTACCATTATCCCCACTCCCGACATATTGATTGACTTACCCCCAAAAGTTTGTAAAGAGACGCCAATTAATACTAATGTTGTAATTGATTTTGATGCCGGCGGATATGCCGTAACCCAAGTAGAATATGAAGTGTGGGTAAGTGGTACCAAAATAAAATCTTCTCAAACCTCTACTACCAAAGCTCATATTAGTATAAACCAACCTTTAGTAATTAATACTACAAATTTAGTAGCCGGCTGTAATACAGTAACCGGTAAAATAAAACTGAATATTAAAAATCCTTCCACAGGGGCATTAATTGGTAGTTGTGAAAAAGATACTACCTATACATTTATTGTGAATTCTTTACCAACAGTTTCATTAGACAAGGAACTATATGAAATATGTTTATATAATCCAACTTTGAATGCTGGACCAGATTTTATTAATATTACAGCATTAGCTGAAGGTGGAAACGATAATCACTCTTGTCCTCCGGTCCCCTCCGGTTGGTTTCACCCATATTATCGTTTTGAATGGTTTGAGGATTGCTTAAATGGAAGTTCAAATGGAAGAGATAGAAACCATGCGTTCTATAAAATTTCTAATGACGATGTTCAAGAATGTGATATTACAATTACGGTAACCGATGCCAACGGTTGTAAAAATACAGACGAGGCACACGTGATTGTTCATGATTTACCGGTTGTATCCTTAAATTTTGTTGCGGATGATTTTCTTCAAGATTTTCCACCATTACCACTTCGAATTTGCGAAAATGCTGAAAAATTAGATTTGCGCACGTATGCAAGCCCGGGAAATCCTCACCGTCATGGTATCTTTACGGTATTTGGTTTGGGTGGTACTGTTGATGGAAATAATTATACTACAGTATCTATTGTTGATGGTTTCTACTTCGACCCATCAACAGTTAAGGCAGCTGAAAACTATAGATTCTATTACACATACACCGATAAACATGGGTGTGTTCAAATAGACTCTTCAGATTTAAGAGTAGCGTTAAAAGCGTGCGCAGATATTAGTCTTTTACCAGACAATAATTTTTGTAATGTTGGTACAGAACCAATAGAACTTACCGCTCCGCCGGATGGTGTACCTTGTTGGACGAATGGTATTAGAGATGCACAATTTTATTCAATACCTGAAGGTTTAGTAGTTAATAAAAAATCTACACCCCCTCCACCTGTGAATCCTTTCTATGCAGAGATGGACTTAGAATCACCAGCAAATAATTATCAACTTTTTTATCGTATTAAGGGGGAGGTGTGTTGGAGCAACTGGGATAAAGTAAATGTGAAAATTTTTGAATTACCCACCTTTACCTTACCTAAAAACGAGATGATTTGTAAAGATGAAACCTTAGTTGTTAAACCAACTATGACCGGTGGTTCATATATAGACAATGTAGCAAATAATCATACACCTTATGATGCATCTCTAACTTATAAATGGACTCCAGATGGTGATATCATTACAATTCCTGATGGCATTGATGTAGCAGATACTGTTACAGTATTTGGTAACAATGTGGGTATAGGAACCATAACACTTCTCGTTACTGATGATAATGATGGCATCATTCCTTGTACATATGAATATGGTACCGAGATTACCGTAACCCCAATACCTGAAGTTACGCTGGCCGCTACAGATTATTTCATTTGTGAAAAAGACGGCACGACAACTCTTACGGCCACGGCAAAAATGACCGGTTATCCGGCAGGTATATACCAAGGTAAATTTGAATTTATTAAAGATGGTGTTGAACTTAAAACTTCTACATTTAGTATGGGTGTTATTGGAAATATTCCTAATACTAGAATCAGTACCCTTGTACTTGATGCCGACGATTTAGATTTAGGAGATAATGATATTGAGGTTGTGGTTACGATAACAAAAAGTGGAAGTGGTTATTACCCACAATGTTCGGTAACAAAGAGTGTTACTATTAATGTAAAACCCGAATTTCCGGTTAAACTTGAAGTTACTACAGAAGGTCCAATATGTAATACCGATGAAATTAAGCTGAGAGCATGGTTTAAACATGAACTAGAACCTTGTGACGATATATCTAACGACTATAGTGCAGTTTTCAAATTCTATCATGTTGTAAATGGTGAAAATAAGGAATTAAGTAGTACAGGAGTTCTTATTAAAGATTTTTCTTCGAATATTGTAGAAGCAGAAATTACTTATACACTTGATCTTGATTTTGTACCTGGTCCCAACACATTTATAGTAGTACTTGAAGTTGAAGGATGTGATTTAGCTAAAATAGATGATGTATCTTGTCCAAATATTGACACTGCGGTTGTAACAATTAATGAATTACCTGAGGTAGTACTTGATAAGGAATTATATAAATATTGTGCATATCCCGACGAAGAATTTGTAATTATTGCAACTGCTTCAAAGGGTAATAGTTTCACAGGACATGGTCCGGATCAAACACCACCAAAATATACTTTTACATGGGACAACAGTGATATTGATGATATTGGTGAGGTAACAGATAGAAATAAGAAACAATCTTTCTTTACTGTACCTACTGATGATAAAGTTCATGGTATTATTTCCGTTACTGTAAAAGATGCCAACGGATGTGTTTCACTCCCTGCTGAAGCACAAGTTGATATTGATGAATTACCAACGTTAACTTTAGATCCACCTTCCTCTACTGTTGAATGTGCGTATGTTGGTGAAACGTTTGAAATTATTGCAACTGCATCTCAAGGTAATGATGGTATTACTCCCCCCTATGGACAAGGTAACCATCCAAAATACACTTTTACATGGACTACTGACGATTTTGTTAATTCATGGGCAGATACTAAATATAGAAATGTATCTACATTTACTCTCACAACAAATGTAGCGGATAGTGGTTATGTTCATGTTACAGTAGAAGATGCCAACGGATGTAAATATTCAGACTCAGCTTTGGTGGTTATTCATGAACTACCCAAACTTGACGATATTAAACAAGAAGCTGACGTATGTGCAGGTGTAAATGTAGATTTGTTTACCACAATAACATCAACTAATATAACAAATATTAAGTGGTATAAATATGATGCTACACAAAATCCTGTATGGGTTGAGATTTTAGGGGCAAATACGGAAAGGATAACAGTTCAAGGTCCTACGCCTGCGGGTGCAAGCGATGAGTACAGAATTATTGTTGTTAACAGTTATAATTGTCAAGAAAGTAAATATTACACCCTTACAAGCGTTACCAACCCCGTTGGCAGCGTTGTTATAGCCGATATGGCAGAAGAAATTTGCAACCACTCTTTTGTGAATTTGAATGCAACCTTTACTCCGGTGGCAGTTGTTCCTCCTACAGTGCAAACAGTAGATTGGTATATATATTATTCTCCTAATGGAACAACTTGGGCTGACCCAAGAACAAAAATTACAGATGATATAACTCTCCAAGGTTATTTAGTAACTGTTAATGATTTATACACTTTCCCTTATTGGGTAAAAATTGAAGCAGAAGTAAATACCGTTGGTTTTAATTGTCCCATTACAGATTTTAAAATTATAAAAGTTACCGATAATATTCTTGCTGAATTAGTAGGCGAAGGCAACGATTCTATTTGCCACGGTGGAAACGTAGAGATTAGATACCTGCTTTCAAATATAGATGTTAACGCCCCTGTTTATTACAGATGGTACGAAAACAACCTCTTCTTAGAAGGAATGGGTGAAATTCATACTTTACCTGTTGGTTCAACAGAAATTTATATGGCTACCCACCCATCATTACACAGTAGCCAAAACTCTTTCGAGAACTACTGCTATACCGTAGAAGTATGGCAAGGAAACATGAACCCCATGTTTGTTCAATGTACTTCTTTCTCAGAATGCCACAATGTAGTAGTATTTAAAGACCCCGTTGTGTTTATTACTCCTCCGGTAACGGTTATACCAAAAGCAGATATTCCGCCCTACCAAACCTTTACGGCAACCGTATTGGGTGGCTACGGAAATGCTACTTATCAATGGTATTTAAACGGAGTTCCGGTGAGCACCGACCCCGATTATACCTTAGACCCCGTTACGGCAAATACGCTGGGCGATTACAAACTTATTGTTGAAGTAGCCCAAAGCGGCTCAGGCTGTGATGCAGTAGTGGTAGAACACAACTTCAGCATTGGTTGCCCCGAAATTCAAGCCACTATTCAAGGCCCAACCTCCGCTTGCGTAGGCAGCACGGTTATCCTTACGGCTGTGGTTACCGGCGGCGCAAACTCTAACTACGAAGTTAAATGGTTTATGGATGGCACTGCTATTCCGGATCAACCATTCACTCCACAGAATGTTTACGAATTAGTAGTAAGCGATATAATAGACCTCAATGAGTATCATGTAGAGATCTCTAATTTCTGCGGCTGCGATGTGTATGTTTCACCCGCACACTACTTCCAAACTATCCCCACCACCGTATTATTAGTGGATAATTACGAAATTTGTAAAAACGGCGTGGTAGAAGTAACCGCCAATGCCATTACCTACGGCGACGGCGAAATTTATCGCTATATTTGGGATTTAGGAACCACGCATGTGATTACTTATATAAATACAATATTAATAGAAGAGAAAGATTTGATATTTGTTAACGATGTTGCAAAAGTAAATGTATTTGTAGAAATGCTCAATGCAACCTGCTCTTGCTTACCGGTTGACTTTACTATTACCAAAACTGCCGAATTGAAAGAGGTTACCATTACACCTGCACAAGCTACCGTTTGTGCAAACGCAATGACAAAATTTGAATTGAATAATCTTGATGAAGATTTTGGAACACCTATCATCTCTTGGTGGATAGATGGCGAACAAGTACCCGGCGAAGGATTAACCTATTTGAATATTCCTTTCACAGTAGCCGGAACACACTATGTGTATGCCCGCATTCAATATCCGCTCAACAACTGCGAATTTAAAACCGTTGAAGCAACGGTTACTGTAGTGGCAAAACCCACAGTTTCTATTGTAGGTCCAAACGAAATTTGCGAAGGTTTTGTAGGCGCACAATTGATGGCTTATGCCGAACCTTCCAACGGAAATTACCAATGGTATATCAACACTGCTCCGGCAGCCACCAATTGGATTCAACCGCTTAACCAACCGGCAAACCCAATTGCTTACATTTATGAAGTAGAATTTACCCTTGGACCTTGCACCGTAATGAGCGCTCCTTATTATGTTCAGGTTAACCCCGCTCCAACCGTAAGCATTACTGCATCTGCCACCACCCTTTGCGGAGGCAATGTGGTTCTTACCGCACATATTACCGAAAGCCCGTTTGAAGTTACTTACGAATGGTATGAAAAAACTTTAGGCCATGTTGGTGGCGGTTTAACTTATATTGTGGATGGTGAAGGTGAATATTATTTCAAAATAACGCACAATTCAATTGCAGGCTGTGAAGGAGAATCTAACCATATTATTATTACTTCAGGCGCTATTACCGAAGCCCCAACCATTGCTGTTGACCCAATCAGAATTTGCGAGGGAATGCAAGTAACCGTTGCTATTACCTCTGAAGTTGCTGAAGGCGATATAATTACCTGGTTCTTAGATGGTATTGAAGTTCAAGGCGAAACCTTGGCTACTATTACCCAAATACTTGTAGCAGGTACGCACAACTATACCGCTAAAATAACCAACGGCGGCTGCGAATCTCCGCTTAGCGAACTGGCAACCGTTACCGTAGTGGCTAAACCATCGCTCTCTATTGTAGGACCAAACGAAATTTGCGAAGGTTTTGTTGGTGCACAATTGATGGCTTATGCCGAACCTTCCAACGGAAATTACCAATGGTATATCAACACTGCTCCGGCAGCCACCAATTGGATTCAACCGCTTGACCAACCGGCAAACCCAATTGCTTACATTTATGAAGTAGAATTTACCTACGGACCTTGTACCGTAATGAGCGCTCCTTATTATGTTCAAGTTAACCCCGCACCAACCGTAAGCATTACTGCATCTGCCACCACCCTTTGCGGAGGCGAAGTAATTCTTACCGCACATATTACCGAAAGCCCGTTTGAAGTTACTTACGAATGGTATAAAGATGGTGCAACTACCGGATTAGGCGGTCTTACTTATATTGTGAATGGTGCCGGCGAATATTATTTCGTAATCACCCACAATTCAATCGCAGGCTGTGTAGGAGAATCTAACCATATTAATATTACTGCAGGCTCAATTACAGAAGCACCGGTTATTACAGCCACTCCAACACCTGTTTGTTTGGGAACACAAGTAACTGCTACAGTTGATAATCCTGTTGCAGGTTATATTATTACCTGGTTCTTAGACGGTATTGAAGTTCAAGGCGAAACTTTGGCTTCTATTACCCAAATATTGGAAGCCGGTATTCACACTTATCAAGCAAAATATACCAATGTAGAAGGTTGTGTTTCTGGTCTCAGCAATGTTGCAACCGTAACCATTGTTGCTCCTCCAACCCTATCTATTGAAGGACCTACCTTGATTTGTGAAGATATTACCCCAAAACCCATGTTGAAGGCTTTTGCTAATCCTTGGGATGGTGCCACTTATCAATGGTATGTAAATACAGATCCTATTGCAGCTCCGTTCGGAACTAACTGGGAAACCCCGATTAATGTTCCTGCCAACGCACTTGCTTATATTTATGAAGTGAAAGTAAACTACGGACCTTGCACCGTATGGAGCGACCCATATTATGTAATTGTTAATCCGGAACCAACCGTAAGCATTACCGCTTCTGCCACTACCCTTTGCGGAGGCGAAGTAATTCTTACCGCTCATATCGGCGACAGTCCGTATAATGTAACTTATGCATGGTACGAAGTTAATGATCCAACAACTATTCTTGGCGGCGGTGTTACCTATATTGTTACCACCCCTGGTGAATATTATTTTGTGGCTACCCACAATACCAATGCCGGTTGTGTGGCAACATCTAATCATATTATTATTGAAGCAGGCTCTATTACAGATGCTCCGTTTATTACAGCAACTTCTGCTCCTGTTTGTTTGGGAACACAAGTAACTGCTACAGTTATTGAACCGGTTGATGGATATACTATCACCTGGTTCTTAGACGGTATTGAAGTTCAAGGCGAAACTTTGGCTTCTATTACCCAAATATTGGAAGCCGGTATTCACACTTATCAAGCAAAATATACCAATGTAGAAGGTTGTGTTTCTGGTCTCA
>Ga0209628_10003232_pt1 | contig 11340 bp, 13 predicted proteins | sample TergutCu122P4_FD_187285 | JGI IMG/M metagenome (GOLD analysis project Ga0209628, IMG submission 187285) | Cubitermes ugandensis P4 segment gut microbial communities from Kakamega Forest, Kenya - Cu122 P4 (SPAdes) (version 2) | ecosystem: Host-associated > Arthropoda: Insects > Digestive system...
CACCAGCTACCAACAACAGATCTTCCAGCCAACACACAAAGCAATATTATTATGTTTAATACTCAATATGTAAAATATCACATCTGAATTTTATCTTAATAATATATTTTATATGGAATTACCACGAATATTTTAACTGCTACTTGTAATACGAGATCTTGTAACCTTCAAAGCACTAACAATTGTACATAAAACTACTTGAAAGACTAGCCTGAAGATGGCTCTGTATATGAGCCAAAACATGTAGCTAGAAATAGAGCTAATACTTCTAATAAAAAGAGAGTTGTATATGACTATATAATTTTACACTACATATATTGATCATATAAAACACAATGAGGATGCCTCACTTAAAGATTAAGTTTGATCCCAAGCCAGCTAAACCTAACAGCAAAAATTGTATGCTGACCCTAATAGCTAGATCTGAGGATGTTGTGAAAGTACCCACCAAATCCTTGTGCCACAGGATAATATCCAAAAAGGAATTAATACCAGTTGTATATTTAGCTGAGTCCTTGACCAGAGCAATGAATGGAATGTGTATTACTAGCATAGTAAATAGCATGAAGGAGGATATCACTCTTGATGTACCACAAGTTCTTTTGGAGGAAGTAGATGATAATGAAGAGGCAATGACCTTGATATTCACAGCTCTTCCACTAGAGCACACTGGTTGGTTATCCAGACTTCGTGAACAACTGAGAACAGACCTCTTAAATGATGAAGAACAAGTCTCACTTGTTAAAATATATGAGGAATACAATGACACATTTCACTTGCCAGGAGATACATTAACTGGCACAATTGCAGCTGAACATGCTATACCAACACCCACAACAGACCCAAGTAAGGCAATTAATACTAAATCTTACAGAATCCCAGAAATTCAGAAGAAGAAGTAAAAAGACAAATTGAACAAATGTTGAAGGATGATGTAATTCAAGTCCATGTCCATGGTATTCTCCAGTTTTAGTAGTACCCAAGTAAGCAGATACTTCTGCTAAGCAGAAATGGAGGTTCATGGTAGATTCTATAAAACTATATGATGTCACGGTCAGTGACAGTTTTCCAGTACCTATGATTTTGTAAATTTCGGATACTCTTGGCAACTTTAAATATTTTTCTACAATAGACTGTGCTAGTGGATTTGTGCAAATCCCCCCAAAATTGGAATACCACCCCAACCCAGCTTTTAGCGCAGCTAATGACCATTATGAGTATAGAAGAATGCCAGTGGGATTAAAAGGTGCTCCTTCCACCTTTCAGAGACTTGTGTCCACCGGCCTGTCCCGGCATGCAAGAATTAAAGTGCCTTGTCTATCTTGATGACATAATTTTTGGTGAAAATTTGAAAGTATACAATGAGAGATTACGAGATGTATTTGCCAGATTAAGGTCTTATAACTTAAAATGCAACCCGACAAATGCAAATTTTTGAGAAAGGAAGTTTTTATACTTGGGACATCATTTGACATGCAAAGGTTAGTCAAGGAGGTAAAGGATGAGACCTGCCTAAACATATACCAGTCGAACACTTGAGTGAAGCCGAACAAAACTACCCAACTGTAGAGAGACTTTTGCAAAAAGCTCATGAACACTTTTTGGGTAAATTACACAGACTGTATAAGAAACATTCCACACACGAACAGGAAAATTCAGGAAGCAGACACTCTGAGGATGTTAGTTGGAAAGCTGACCAAGAATGAAGATGATTCTATTTTATCTAGGTACAAAAGAGGCATGTTCAATTTTATTGGAGGTATCAGCAAAATTCTTTTTGGCACACTGGATTATGATGATGCAAATTACGATTCCAATAAAATAAACAGTTTAGAAAATGAACAACTGGAGTTTTTAAAGCTTTCTAAGGAACAGTAACTGTTGTAAAGTCTACGCTGAGGTCTTGAAATTCTACTCCATTCGTAGTTACAGATAATCAAAGGACTTTGTCCCAAGGATTAGAAGATATGGCCAAGCACATTAATAAACAGGCTGGAGAAGTAAGAAGAATATTTAAGGCTTCATCCATTATGCTTACTGTAAATGAACACTCATTGCAACTAAACAGAGCTATTGATGAATGCAGGAGGGAATGTGAAATTTTAATGAAGTGGATGAAAGCTAGTCACACTGACATGCCACCAAAACTGCCTTTACCCTTATCTTTGAGTGCAGCTTACCACCACTTAGTCTTAAGGATTATTGATTTTGATGTATTTTTTAAAGGGAATTTTCTTGTGTACATAATTTGTCTGCCTTTAACAAACAGTATCAATTTCAATTTATACCACGTCTTGCCATTACCAATACAATTAAAGAACACCGAATCTAAATTTATATTTTTGTTGCCATAGCTTGAATACCTTGCAATGGACAATATTTTGCGAGATTAAGGGCCAATCAATTAAATATTTGTAAGTCAACCAGCAGTTGACATTGTGTTTGCAGACAAACTCAGCCCCTACAGTTAGCACACTTAGACAAAGAATGTGAAGCTCAAATGTTGCAAGTTGTCAGAACAATCACAGCTACCTGTTCACAAAGAATAGCAGAACTAAATCAAACCATCTGGACACAACTGGATAACAATGAGTTATTATTTGTTGCCCCAAAACCTGAAAAAGGTAACTATATTACGTTCAAAACATGAGCCATCTGATGTCACCTTAATTGGTACAGAGAAACTGAAACTAAATAACCTGTGTAGGGTTATGAATGTAAAATCCTTATCCAAACTCAATTAATTAACAATATGCATAAACAACACTGATAAAGACATTATTCCTCATTTGCCCCTAGAATTTGACTGTTGTGAAGCTCAAGGAAAGAATTTTAGCTTAAATAACAAACTTTTAGTTTTACCTTTGAACAATGTAATTCATCATTTAGACGATTTGAAGGTAGCCAACTACAAGGTGGAAGAAGTAGAATATATGATTGCAGAACAAAATTGGAAATTAAAGACATTCAAATATGGATTATCATCTCTCCTTTTTGTCCTATGTCAGAATGGTTTCTATGACCTTAACTTATTTTTTCTGTTTTACTATTTTTGCAAGCATTGCCTTAAGCTTTGTCCAAAGTTTTCAAGGGGGTGGAAAGAAAATATTCCATGTACAACCATAGTCTTTAAACCAAAAATTGTAAATTTGATACATTCTTCTAAGGAAAGTTTAAAATATCCCAATGCTAGAGCCAGTATGAAAGGTTGAAACTCACAGAATGAACCTATAGAAGTAACAGAGTTGGTATCACTAAATCCTACTTCTAAACAGACATTGCCATCCGGCAAGCAATAGTTCCTTGAAGAAAAAGAAAATGCACAATTGCACTTCATTTTGCTTAAGTGTACACGAGTAGTTCTGTTTAACTGTGTAAGTCATGATTATTACATTATGTACAAAACAAGATCTAAAATACAGGTTAGTAGTTAAAGAAAGAAGAAACATAAATGTATATCGTATGTGCCAAACTTTCAAATACTAATTTAGATCACATGTAAATAAATAAAATTTTTTTGAAGTTCAAACTTCAAATCCAAAGAATAAAAGGAATTTTCATATAAAAATTTCTGTAAAATTTAAATTTCTTCAGATTATCAGACTCTATTTTAATATACAACAAAAGCATACTAAACACCTTAAGACCTATACAGTACACTCCCTTCTGGTATTTACTCAAATTCACAGAAGGTTGGTGAAAATTAGCATGTTGCCTAGTGTCCATTCGATATAACTCAGAATTGGCCAGAAACTGATTCCTATTTCTTATCATAAACAAAAGAAGAGAAAGAATGTATTGGGAAGGGAGTGGTAAGATTTCTAAATTAAAAAACAATTATCTACAAGAGTCACTACTTCCACAACCAATCATGATTCTAATAATCTTCTTTTGCAACCTGAAAATCTTTATACTGTCTGAGGAGTGCTCCCAGAACATTAAACCATGAGTCATTACAGAGTGGAAGTAGGAAAAGTAAATCATTTTCAGAGTAGTTAGTGATACATATGGTTTGACTGACCACATAGTATAACAAGCTGAGCTTAGTTTAGGCTTCATATATTCAATGTGTGTTTTCCAAGAAAGAATATTATTAAAACTTTTTTCCCCCCAGTAATCCTGCTGTTTATGAGATATTGTGGAAAAATTTTGTAGAGCCAGGCAGGTCACAGATGATGCATTCGCACTGCATGCTGAATGCCTAAAGCTACAAACACACACTCAGAATAGGTGAGACATTGTTTTTCTAATGCAACAATGGTTACATGGAAGCATCTCAATGTCATTATACATACATTGCACCTCTTGTTACTGGTCCATTTATTTTAGCTTCTGTGATTTGAATTTATTCTACAGGGGAGCTTTCAGAGTGTGTTTTACCTCTGGGGGGGAAGTTACCGTTGGGTAGAGGAAGATGGTATTTGTGGAGAGACTAGAAGCATTTACTAGGAGACGGAGACAATGCATTTCACTGTAATGGTATCTCGCTGGTGTCTTCGCGTATGGCAGAGAAGATAGATGGAATTTGAGTTTATTTTGATTAAGAGTAAAGTACAGATTGAAGAGTAAGTTGCAGTGCTGCATTCACAAAGGACATGTATGATAAGTCCCTTACAGAATTGATAGTAATGAAGTGCAATGAAACTGTGAGTATTATTTGCGCACATCTAATCGATTTACTGAGAAAGGTGTAGGATTGTTGAGTGGCCAACCCATAAGTATGCCCTGAGTTTAGGGTTTCTTACGGCACCACACTGAGTTAGTTTGTTATGCCATGAACTAACAATGAATGGGTATAGATGACACAACACTAACACGATGACTCACATTGAGGTGACTGAGCAAGATACACATCAGATCGCCTAAGTAACTACTTCACAGCTTTCAATTTCAGATCATTTGTTAACTCAACCGAAAACTCCATGAGTTCCAAATTATGAAACAATAAATTCTAGATATTAACAGAGATTCCTTTCACTGCATGGAGGCTTTGAGACAAAATAACAGGTATGCTTATGTAAAACAATAACAATTCTCAATGTGAGACCAAAACTGTTATTTCACCACATGCAGCCACTTCTCCAGAAAGGGATGCAATGTTGTCTAGCCTGTGCTTTTTAATTGTGGTTTAAATTTCGATAACTGCGTCCCAGTACTGTGATTTCAGGCTCCATATGAATGAAAGCAAAAGTTAGGGGCCATATGCATAGATATAAATGTTCAAAATTACAATTTAAAATGAAACAGGCAGATAAAAGCATGTGCAAGTTTAGTACAACTGAAACACAGTGAAATATATAAACTATGATGAGGCCAATGGGATTATAACAAAAAGACACACGCCCCCGGTCATTTTTCTTCCTGCTTCAGTCACTGCTTTAAGAGGATACACTGTTACTTTCTTAATTACTCCATGGAACAGAGTCCTTCTGGAGAAGCAAATCGCTTCTCAGCTAGTGAAGAAATTCCCAGAATTTTATGGAACCCCCGAAGGTTCATTACCACCTTCATAAGTGCCCGCCAACAGTCCCTATCCTGAGCCACATCACTCCAGTCCATGCCCTCATCCCACTTCCTGAAGATCCATCTTAATATTATGCTCCTATCTATGCCTAGGTGTTCTAACTGGTCTCTTTCCCTCAGGTTTCCACACCAAAACCTTGTATACACCTCTACTCTCCCCCATACATGCTACATGCCCCACCCACCTCATTATTCTCAATTTGACCACCTGAACGATATTGAGTGAGGAGTACAGATCATTAAGCTCCTCGTCATATAGTTTTCTCCACTCCCCTGTTAGCTTGTCCCTCTTAGGCCCAAGTATTCTCCTCAACACCCTATTCTCAAACACACTCAGCCTGCATTGAGCCCTCAATGTGAGTGACCAAGTTTCACACCCCTACAAAACAGCAGGCAAAATTATAGTTCTGTATATTTTAAACAGTGGAAAACCTTATTGTGAACATTAAACATAGGTTCTGCTATGTCTCCAGTGAAGTATAATTATTTAATACACAATTATACAAGTTTCTGGCAAAAAGTGAAGCTTTTGTTTTTTAACACAGAGACTCAAATGCAGGATGTGGGTAAGGAGTCCTGTGTAAATAAATGAAGTGAAGATTTAACACTGAATATGTTTTCTGTGCAATAATTATAATTTTCACACTAGTTAACAGTGTTGAAATAAAAATATTATTACATTTTGCTTTTCAGAGATGAAGTGGAGATAATGACTCTGGTTCCACTACCACAAACTAAAGGGATACAAATACATAAAAACAAACTGAAAGCAACCCTGCATTCCAATCAAGTTTACATGTGACAATCACAATACGTTGAGATTTAAATTTCAACATGTTAGAATCTACAGAATGCTTACCACACGAACAAATTAGTTCTCATGTTCTTGTGTGACAAAGGTGTAAACTGGTTCTATTATGAACTATGTCTAAGACTTATTAAATGACAATTTAAAATATACATAATTGTCTCATGAATGCTTTCACATTACACATTTCATACAGGGGGTTCTAAAGCTATACACTCTTTCAGCTCAACAAATGTAAAACATTTCTAAAGCAAAACTGGGTACTTTGGAAGGAATTGCACAGGTCCTAACCAGCCTGACTGGGTATACAGATGGTGCCTTAAAAGCCAGTTACATGGTATCACAAAGTTTCTGCAACAACCTGATTTCAAGGCTGGTAATAAATTATCTTGTATACAAAAAAATGCTCAAGTAATGTCAGTTCAGAAAACATTCCACAGTTACTGTATTTCAAAAGTGCAAAAAAGAAAAAAAAAAACCTTTTGATTCTACTTGTTCATTATTAGCTAAACACTGCGTACCATCATTACAAAACACCGAGTTCACTGCTTTATAATGTCAGTATCAACAACTGTGACCTGATGACCATTATATAAGTAAAGCAAGAGATTTTATGTAACTTCATGCTTGACTATATGTAACTTACAACATAAATAAATAATATTATATTCAGTAACAAACTGGTGAGAAAACATCCGCCTTCAATAGGCATTGAGTATTGTGTTGCAACACATGAATATTGTGTTAAATGTATTTGGAAAATAATGAGAGAAATTTTCTTTCAAGTCACAACACTCTGGCATTCAAGTCACACACAGTTATTATGTGCTTCACATCAATACTTGTAGTCTGATGCCATCCACACATTTCACACGTGCACCCATACACATGACAGAGTGCCAACATCTTATCCATCAATCCCAGCTTTTATCACTGTCACAATTTTCATCCTCATCCTCATCAGACATGCCTATCACGTCTTCCTCAAAATCATTGTCTCCTATTTCATGAATGTGTGAAAAACTGCGTTTCCGCTTCTGACCTTTACGTCTTAATTGCAATGCCAACAAATCCTCCTTTGTACGTTCTTTCCTGTATTCATAGACTAGAGGGAAGATGTATTCAATGGCTGCCTGCACATCTGCCACACTCGGTGCTGCAAAAGTAATAACATACCTTCTTATAGCATGTCATTCAGACAGACAACTCAAATACAATTTATAACCCATAAATTCCTTCTTTACTGCCTTGTTTCACTGTTTGCAAAGACATATTTCAGACAAAGTTTGTGTATGCTCTGTCAGCTCCTGCCCTGAATCTCTAATTACAGCAAAATCTAAAGTATCGCATAATTTCAGGCTTCTGTCTTTAAGTAGACGAGAACTGCGCTCTTCTGAGTTATTACACGGTGAATAGTGGTAACTTCCTGCTGACATTTTGGGACAACCTATCTTCAAGGGTCAAGAATCTCTGAGAAAGCCAGATGTCCCAATACAGAGTTTATATGGGGAAGAGTGTGGGTGGTGATAAGCTGTCAGTAGTGTGGTGGTCAGTGCATCTTTGCAGACATTCCCTGAGAGAAGAAATTCTTAACAGGTGTGGTAGAACAAATAAATATTATTCTTTGTTCTGGTCCTCTAAATCTCTTTCCTCTTTCAGTTTGTCGCTGTCCTTTACTCCACAAGTGGGTTCTGGTGTTTCTGCATGTGGTATTTTTACCATGGAGTAGAGCTGCGCTAAGACTATTTCCCTCGTAATTTTTTGTTTTGGATTTATCTATTTATTAATCACATATTACACTTTCTTTCCCTTTTCTTTCTCCCACTTCTCTCATGTAAATGTTTCTCGCTACCACACTTGTTAGAATTTCTTTTCTCATAGAATGTCTCTCTTTAAAGCTGCACTGACTACCACACTCCCTCTCCCTCCCAACCACTTGCATGAACCTGACTGGCTGGTGCCACACTACTGAGAACTTACACCCATACTCTTCCCCGTATAAACCCCATATTAGGACACCTGGTTTTCTTTTTGGATTCTTGACCCTTGAAGATGAGACTGATAGGTTGTCCCGAAATGTCGGCAGGAAATCACTGCATAATAACCCAGAAGAGTGCAGTTCTCTTCTATTGTATCAGTTTGCAAGCAAAGACCAAAACATGTGAAACAACATACAATGCAAGAAATGCTTCTTATTAAAAAGACAGTTTGTACACACATTATATATGTATGTTGGTTTTTAATAAGAAACAGCATATGATATGATATATTTGTTAACTGCAATTGGGTTGACACCCAGTGGCAGCAGTACAGTACACATTTACACACAAACAATACATAGAACAACACAATGAAACAGAATACCCAGAATGGAACATACATAACAATAAGAATACATAAACATATTACATTGCAGAGAATAAATAATATCAAAACAACTGCAAAAAATGTTTCAAAATGCTTTTAGGCAAGACTTTGAGCCGGAGGCTCCACCTTCAGCTTCTGCTACCTGCGTTTTTCCAGCTCTTCTATCTTCCCCAGATGTTCCTGACAGTGTCTCCAAAGAAGTCTTGTAATTGGTGTTAAGTAACCTAACATACCTTCACTTTTAGGGCACATCAGTTTCTTGTAATTTCTAATTTTTTTTAGTATATTTCAAGCAAGGTGTTCCAAGTAACAGAAAACCAGCACGTCCCAAGAATTCTGGATAACAGATCCCTTACTTGCATTATTGTTGGGTTCACTGTGCGATAAGAGGTTATCACAACTATTGAAGACCAAAGTGACAATGTATGGACTGGCAAATAGTTCCCAACTTTGGCAGCACACTCCTCCACAAGGACTATTTACCAGTCAACATGCCGTAACAGCCCACAAAACATCACTCTGCTTTCAGATTGCTTAGGTGAAGAACCTATTTCAGAGGACCCAGTTTTGATCTACAGATGTGAACAAGGCTGTTTATTTATTTATTTATTCTTGGTGTGTTGAAGAATGCTCTTAAAATAATTTTAAATCAAATAAGATCAATGACAGAACGTGTAGTGCACAATAAATTGCAAAGTATGTGAAAGGAAGGTACAAACTGGCCCTTCCCAGAGGCACCATACAAAACCACAGACAACAGTTGTCTTCAAGATTGGAACCTGGGATCTCCAGAGGCAGGAGTGTGCTACCCACTTGATGGCAGTGTTCAGTGAAGAAGAGAGTTACAATACTATGGCATCTGGACAAAAATGATTATAATGCCGTGAGTGATAAGTTAACCTGTCACAGAACTGTTTTGCCTTGATACTAATTACATTCAGACTGCTGTAAATGTACACAGATTCTGGCACATCCTTTCGAAGTCTGTTCTGTCTGTGCTTACATATCCCTCTTCTAAACTGCAAAGCAGTGAATGTAGGCCTACTACTACAAAGCTTACTGTCAGATTTAGAAACCATGCTTGCTATACTCTGAGCCTCCTGTTTAATTATGGTAACTGTTCAGTCCCTCCCAACTTATCTCACAATGTGATATAAACTTACCTGTTACAGTAACACTACCAGTTGAAAAGATTTTAAGAGTTGCTTTGGGTTGAGTCAGTTTGTATGTTACACCGGGATGAAGTTCTGGCTCATAACTGGAAATAAAGAAAGCCCTATTTACCTGAAATTATATTAATGCAACAGAAAACAAATTCAAAATTAAAGACGTGGTTTACCACAACAGCCGTACTTCCAATTTTGCACAACACCTCCAGGACAATGCACACTCCTTTGGCCCCATCGACAACATAATGCAAGTAGTACATCACCATAAGAAAGGAACACACCTGAACACCATCGAAAGATTCCATATTCACATTGAACACACAGCCGGAAACCACCTAAACGACGACCACACCATCTTTCCAAATAAGATCTTTGACACCCTCATAAAACCAAGTACCCCCCTTCTCACACCCTAACAGCCACCAGGCCCAACACAATCCGCACATAAGAAGCCAGGCAATCTCTTCGATGTAACATCACATATCTATATTCTCGTTGGTACATAACCTGGAATAACACTGGTTACGCCAGTGATTAGTGCATGTACACGACACGATACCTGACGTCCACACCTACACTGCAACCTCACAGCAGATGTTGTCTACAACTCTACACTGGATGCAAATAGACACAGTACGACACACACAGTGATGGTCAAGTGTGATTACGTGACACAACGGACAGCAGCACCGGCTGTGGACTACATTAAATTTAAGTAACATTGGCCTCATTACTACCACACATACATAAATACATGCACATGCATACACATATACGTACAGCATCTTTAAAATTCATTTTTCACCCTCTCATAGCCAGCCATATGCGTTTTATCACAGCTCTTTTCTCTCTATTAAAGATATCTCAATTACACCACAGAAGCCAGACGCCCTCCTCACATAACAGCACCACAAAGGAACCCCTCCTCCACAACAATATACCTGCAGCGGCCATGGGATACAACTTAGAAAGAAATGACGGCCATAACAGCGGAACGCTGTGACACCGAGCCACCTGACCAAACAATGTAGGAACCCCGGGCCTCCTAGGACTCCAACTAGCCTACCAATAGTGGACAAATATGTTCCACGGACTAATATAAACAATGTTTATATTTATACCAATAGCTTATGCACACGCCCCATTTTTTGCAAACAAGATCTTGTCCCCCGACTTCAATGGTTGTATAGCACTACTGTATATTTTCCTCTGAATAAGGTATCCAACCTGCAGCTGGCCTAACTAGAAGAGGCCGAAACATGTAGTTGGCTGAGACATTTGTATATACACTAACACCTTGTATATTACAATACGAGGGCTGTTCAAAAAGTATCGGACCTTAATTTTTTCCGCCTAAACAAATCAAGCACGGGAAGTGTCCTTCACTGTGGATGTGGAGGGGACATTTATGCGCATGCATGAATTTCTTCCCGCTTACAGATAGCGTCAGTCGCTGGCAGTCGGTCGATGATT
>Ga0209628_10003233_pt1 | contig 11338 bp, 10 predicted proteins | sample TergutCu122P4_FD_187285 | JGI IMG/M metagenome (GOLD analysis project Ga0209628, IMG submission 187285) | Cubitermes ugandensis P4 segment gut microbial communities from Kakamega Forest, Kenya - Cu122 P4 (SPAdes) (version 2) | ecosystem: Host-associated > Arthropoda: Insects > Digestive system...
TTCTTTTTTAATAGAGGTTCTTTTTTAATAGAGGTTCTGTTTAAACCTGTTCTAAAGCCATAGCCTGTCCATGGTCGGCCCCACCCACTCATTCCATTCGTCCGTGTCTACCCAGGAAGCATTGACCGCTTTATTGAGATGCTCCATGATCCATTCATCATTGAGGCTTTCTATGCCTATACCGGGGGTATCGGGAACATCAATGAATCCGTTTTTGACAATAGTCCCTCCCATAGGTTTCCCCTTGATATTTACCATGTCTGACCAGTTTTCCGGATCATAATCATTGTGATGAAATTCCTGTACATACAGATTCTCGGTCGCCGCGGAGACCTGTACTGCAGCCATGCAGGCTATCGGCGTCTCATTCATATGTATAGCCATCGGCACGCCATAATCCTGGGCGATATCGCCAATCTTTTTGGTTTCAAGTATTCCGCCTGATGAGAAGAGATCAGGATGTATGATTGACACAGCCTTTTTGTCAAGCATTTCGATAAAATTTTCTTTGAGGAAAATATCTTCGCCGGTACACAGAGGCGTGCGGCAGTTGCGGGAGATCTCAGCCAACTGATCATACATATACCATGGGACCATATCCTCATACCACGCGAGGTTGTACTTGTCCATTCGCTGCGCGAGTTTGATGCAGTCCTGAGTGCCTATGTGCCCGAAATGATCTACGGCCAAAGGTACCTCATAACCTATAATACCTCTGACATCCTTCACATACTGCTCCATGATGTCAAGGCCGTACTCGGTAATACCCATACCGGTAAAGGGGCCGGGGATAGCGTTTATCGCGACCTTTTCCCGCCTTTTCAGCATGAACTCAAGCTGTTCTTCCCTGCTCATTTCGGACAGGTTGACTTTATTGAAAATATTCCACATGTAATCCTGCCCTTCCTCGTATTCTTTGAGGAAGCCAAGGGGGGCGGTCAGGGCGCCGGGCGTATCCATAAGAAGCTCGTCCGCTGAGAGATCCATTTTCATAAAGGTATAGCCTTTTTCAGTGATCCTTTGCTTCAGCACATTTCCCATTTTTGTTCCGTCCGGCTTACCGCGAACATCGGTATCGCAATAAACGCGTATTTTATCTCTGAATTTGCCGCCAAGCATCTGCCATACAGGTATCCCGTACGCTTTTCCGGCGATATCCCATAAGGCGACCTCAATGCCGCTCACGCCGCCTCCCTGATGCGAATGGAAGCCAAACTGCTTGATGCGCCTGAAGAGCTTATCCACATTGCAGGGGTTTTCTCCGAGGATAAGGCGTTTTAACATGACCGCGTAGAGACGGCTGCCGCTCTCACGCACCTGCCCGTAACCTTCTATGCCTTGATTAGTCAAAATCTTGATCACTGTGGTATTAAACGGCCGGCCGAGATCGCAGACCTTCATATCGGTTATACGCAGCTCTGATGGCCGCGAGTATGTGTTTACATGCTGAAGCACACTGTCAAACTCGTTTTTCCCCATTTCATATCCTCCTTTTATGATCTTGTCCCGGTTAAACTCATTTTCTACCTCGCGCGTCCCCGGGCTGACACCGGCCAGACAGACTCCAAAAGGCCGTTTCGCGCGCAATAATAATTATCGTGCAGGTTGACCGTTGTGCAGCAATGAGAAGGGATATACTCGATTATCTGCCTGTAGCTTAGCTCATCCTTCTCGTCCTTGATTGTGCCGTGCTCTTCGCTTAGATTCGCGAAGAGTCCCGGATAGCCCTTGATATGGGGCGGCCCGACTGTCCTGCAGCATACCTTCTGGCCCGCGTCGGTCACCGCGTATCCCGGACGTTTATGTATCACTGTGGTAAGCACGGTCAGCGATTGCTCAAACCCGAGACCTACCTGCTCATAATCAGTATCCATAAACACATAAGACCCTGCCTGAATTTCGGTCCAGATAGTATTGTCACCGGTAATGTTGTACGTGCCGGTCCCGCCGCCGCTGATCTCTTTGACAGGCAGCCCGTTCGCTTCAACATATTCCTTTATAGCCCCTACCTTGGCTATCGCGGCTTCCACCCCTTTCTCCCTTACTTCCCTTGACGGATTGTGTTGCAGGTTACCGGCGTACGCCTGAAATCCCTCAAACACCAAGCCCTTGGACTCGTTAATGCGCTTAGCCAGCGCGAGCGTCTCTTCCTTCGTATTTACCCCGCAGCGTCCCATTCCCACATCGATTTCTATGAGGACATAAATAGTCGATCCATAAGCGCTGGCTGCTTCCGAAAGATCATCCACATTACGGGGATCGTCAACGCAAATGGTCATCCTTGTATTTTTCGCCAGACCCGCGAGGCGGGCAAGTTTCCTGGGATCAGCGATCTGATTGGCGATAAGTATATCTTTAATACCACCCTCCGCTAAGACCTCCGCCTCGCCAAGCTTCGCGCAGGTCATGCCTTTCGCGCCCGCGTCTATCTGCATATGGGAGATGATCACAGATTTATGCGTTTTAAAATGAGGGCGCAGTTTCGCTTTTTTGTCCGCTAAGAAATCAGATGCCTTTTTGATATTGGCTTCCAGAGCGTCCATATCGATCAGCAAGGCCGGCGTCTCGATCTGCTCTTTTTTGATCATAAGAAATCCCCTCCCGCAGTGAAATATATATAAGTTTAATTCGTATTATATGCATTTTATCATGAGAAACCTGTGAATGATACAAGCTCGCGGAACAAAGCGATCCGGTCAAGTTTATTATTGCTAAGCGGCGCGAATAGTGGTAACATTTGACCAACAGTTAAAACAAGCTCGTTACCGCCGGAACGCGGCGCTCGCGGGCGGGACATTGTAGGGCAATTAGCTCAGCTGGTTAGAGTACATGCCTCACATGCATGGGGTCGGGGGTTCAAGTCCCTCATTGCCCACTAAAAAGACCGCTCGCGACAGCGGTTTTTCTTATTCGATAAGGTTCGACAAAGAAAGGCGTACAAGCATGGACGCGCGAACGCGCAGAGAGTACATCTTGGAAACAATCGGAACGCGGGAAAAACCCGTAAGCGCTACCTCGCTGGCGAAAGAGCTTAATGTGAGCCGGCAGGTCATCGTGGGCGATGTGTCGCTATTGCGCGCGGGGGGATATGACATTATCGCGACAGCCAGAGGGTATATGATACCGAAGCATAACGACGCGAATAAGTACTTCGCGAAAGTAGCCTGTCAGCACGAGTCAAAGAGCGCGGCCGATGAATTATATACTATAGTTGATCTTGGGGCGGTCGTCGTGAATGTTATTGTGGAGCATGGCGTCTATGGCGAGATTACCGGCAGCCTCAACCTCGCGAGCCGGAAGGAAGTAGACGCGTTTATCAGTAAGGTCAACTCGAGCGAGGTAAAACTCCTCTCGGAGCTGACTATGGGGGCGCACCTGCATACTATAGCCTGCCGGGATAAAGCTCACTTTGACGCGGTTTACTGGGCGTTGAAAGACGGAGGTTTTCTTTATAATAGCGTATGAACAAATGGTTATTGACAGGGCGACGTATTTTCCCTATGCTTTGCATGTGTCTTGATACATGTACAGTACAGAGAGGATGAGGGTTAATGTTAGGAGTAAATTTACTGTTCGCGGGCTTCGCGCTGACGCTAAACGGGTTTAGTTATCTCGCGCCGGTGGATAATAACGCGAAAGGCATGGCAAATCTATTCGTCGGGATGATAATAGGAATTAACGCGATCTTTCAAACCGCCCAGGCCCGCGATTTTATCACGTTCGGATTTTCCGCGGCGATGTGGCTGTTCGCGCTCAATTACTTTGTTATAGCCGCGCATATCTTCTTTAAATGCGAAAACTGGAAGGTGTTCGGCTTATACGGATTGTTCGCGTCAATAGTATCATTTGTATTCACCGGCCAGGCCTTAGTTATCGGGTCGCCTTTGGTATTGGTTTATTTATGGGCGATGTGGGGCGTTTTATGGGCGCAGACCTTCGCGTCTATCCTTCTGGAGAATAAGGCAATCGATAAATACACCCCGCATGTGCTAATAATTAACGGCGTCGCGAGCACATTTATCCCCGGCTTTCTCATTTTACTCGGGCTTATTTTATAATTCGCGAAATATCGCGAGAGCCGGAAGTGGAAAGACCAGCGGGGAAAAGCCGATAGCGAAAGGAAGAATAGAGTGAAAATACTTGTTGTCGTAGACTTGCAAAATGATTTTATTGATGGCGCGTTGGGGACGGCTGAAGCGGTCGCTATTGTAGATAATGTGGTTGAGCGGATTAAAATCTCATCTGGAGAGCTGATTTTATTCACGAAAGATACGCATCAGACTGATTATTTGGAAACGCCGGAAGGGAAAAAGCTGCCTGTAGTCCACTGCGTGGAGGGGACAGACGGATGGCTGATAAACGATCGGGTGATAAACGCCTGGCGGGATAACGCCAACACAATAAGGATACCGGAGTTGCCTGAGAATACGTTTACAAAACCTGTTTTTGGCAGCGTAGATTTAGTCGCGTTTTTGAAATCCCGCGAAAAGGAAATCGGGGAGATTGAGATTTTAGGTATTTGCACTGATATTTGCGTTGTATCAAACGCGATCATGATAAAAAACACAATGCCTGACATAAAGATCAGCGTTAACGCGTCCTGCTGCGCCGGGGTGAGCCCTCAGAGCCACACAGAGGCCTTAAACACAATGAGGATGTGCCAGATCGACGTCTTTTAGCGAGCGGCCCGGCGATTTCCGCCGGATATGACATTAGACGAGTAAAAAAGTTTATCAAACCCGGATGACGGTATATAATTAAACCGATGTCCGGGTTTTGGTTTGCCTTGGAGCGATATCAGGAGCGAGATGAAGGTAAAGCGTATTAAAAGCGTAATATTATGTTTTCTTGGCTGCGCGCTGGCGGGGACGTTGTATTGCTATGTGTCAGTCAGGCGGAATATTCCGGTTATAGCGTATCATCACATTCAAGACATCGCTGAGGGAGCGGTCAATGGAGACAACCCGTATGTCGTGTCAGTCGACATTTTTGAAAAGCACATGAAATACCTGCGCGACAACAACTATCACGCGATAACGCCGGAAGAGCTCATAGATTATTTATATAATGGGATAAACTTGCCACGAAAAAGTATTTTTATTCAATTTGACGATGGTTATTACAGCAACATAGCTCTCGCGTATCCCGTATTGCGCAAATATGGGCTTAAGGCTACGGTTTTTATGATAACGGCTGAAACTGTCACTGATCAATCGCGACAGGACGCGTTTTCGTACGCGTATATTACAGAAAGCTCTATGGAGAATACGGGTGATGTATTCTCATTCGCTTCGCATACCCATCGCCTTCATGAGCTGGATGGAGCGCGTACCGCTTTTTATCTGGCGTCGGAGGCTGAGATAAGCGACGATCTCAGAGAAAGCTTTAAAATCGCGCGAAATCATTCCGTGATCTCTTATCCGCACGGGCAGTACAATGATAATAATATTGCCGCGGTTAAAAACGCCGGCGTACAAGCGGCGTTCACGACGAACAAGGGTTATATAACAAAAAACAGCGATCCCTTCAAATTACGCAGATTCACGGTTTTCAACAATACAAGCTTTTTCGGTTTTGTCGCGTATGTCCGGGGGCTCAGGTATTACCCGGAAGTCAGCTAATATCCGGAAGTCAGTTAATATCCGGAAGTCAGATAGTATCCGGAAGGCGGGAGGCCGCGATTAAACCTTAAACGATAACCTGTTGTTCACATCACAGTCACATAACGCGGATAGACTGTGCGGTAAAAAGGTATGTATTTCGCGGGCGCGACGAGTGATTTCTGTCTATGGGAGGTTTTTCTGTGGCGAAAAAAATCAAAAAAGTATTGAAAGTTATTTTTACCCTGGCGATCATAGCCGGGATAGCTGGCGGAGGGTATTGGTACTTTTTTTTGAAAAACAAGACCGCGGGCGTCGCTCCTGACAATAAAGCGCGTACTGATACGGTCATAAGAGGCGATATCAGCTCCATTGTGTCCGGAAGCGGCTCCGTAGCCACATCCCGGGAGCAGGCTTTAGCCGCGCCGGGGGCTTCGACCTTGCTTGAGATTCATGTAGAGGACGGGGATGTTGTATCTAAGGGAGATACCTTGTTTGTGCTTGATTGTCCTGAAGTTGTGTCATCACAGCAATTTGTGTCAAAGTACGAGTACCAGTTAGCGGAATACTACGCGGCGAAGGGTGAGCTGCAGAAGACAGCGGATAAGAACTATTTAGTCACATCGGTATACGCGAAGGTCGGGGATAAGCTGGCGAAAAACGGCAACCTGTTCAGCTTGCTTGATATCAGCACTATGACTATTCAGGTTCCGGCGGAAGACTGCGCCGATTGGGGCGCGGGACAGAGTATTCAAATCATCTTGCTTGAGTATGGGCAAACGATAAACGGAGTCCTTGTCGGAGAGCCAAGAACTACCAGAAGCAATGGAACGGATTATCTTGTTTTTACCTTGTCACTTGACAAAGGCCAGCGGATCGCGGGAGAAACTTACGGGCAGGCCTACAACAATGTTATCGGCAATACATCCGCCGTGATGCTCAAGCCAAACTCCGAGACACTTCTCAAGTCGCCGGCTGACGGCTATCTGGAAGTATGCAAAGCAGTTGAGGGTGAAGTATTGACCGCGGGTACGCTGATGTACAGGATAAGCAGCTCAAATCTGGACTCCCAGATATCCGACGCCAACGCTGAGATTCAAGTGGCTATGGCTAATCTGAAGCAAAAGAAAACGACACTGACAGCGGATTTTGACGGCATATATTACGCCGCCGCCGACGCTTCAGGGCCCAAAAACACATTCCTTCAAATCGGGGACAGCCTTAGGGCAAACGAGGGCTTGGGCAAGATTGTCGACGCGGACAGGATGCAGATCGTGTTTAACGTGGATGAGCTTGATATAGCCAAGGTGGAGATAGGCCAGGAAGTAAAAGTCGTCGCGGACGCGCTGCCGGACAAGAGCTATACGGGCCGCGTCGCGAGGATCTCACAGGAAGGATCCAGCTCAGGCAATGTCGCGTATTATTGGGTGTTGATCGAGGTGACAGATTGGGCGGGATTAAAAGTCGGGATGACAAGCAGCCTTGAGATAGTAGTTGAAAAATCAGAAAACACCCTGCTTGTACCGATCAACGCAGTGCGGACTTTGCGCGGCATAAAGTATGTAATCCTGGCTGAGGATCAAAGCGGCGCGGGAGAAGACGCGGCGATGGTAACACAGAGCGGCGGACAAGCCGCGCGTTTCAGGCAGCCGGGGCAAGGTGGCCCGCCGGGGCAAAGTAGCCCGCCGGGGCAAGGTGGCCCGCCGGGGCAAGGTGGCCAGCCAGGGCAAGGTGGCCAGCCAGGGCAAAGTAGCCAGTCGGGGCCAGGAGGTCAAGCATCCCAAGGCAGTCAGCAGACAATGAGCGCTCAGGCGCCCCAAGGAAGTCAACCCGACCAACCCGGCCAGGGCGCAGCGCCACAGCAAAACGTCCAACCCAACCAGGGCGCCGCGTCTCAGCAAAACGCCCAACCTATCCAGGGCGGCGCGCCAGGGCAAGGCAGCGCTCCAGGGCAAAGCAACGCGCCTGAGCAAGGCAACGCGCCTGAGCAGGGCGGTCACACGCTCAGGATACGCGAAGGCGGTGGGCCGCCTATGAACATCCAGCTTCCCGAGCGGGCGGTCATTGTGCGGACTGGAATCATCAATGATACATACGCTGAGATTTTAAGCGGGCTCGAGGAAGGGCAGATAGTGGAGCTGGCTGGAACCGCGGCCTCATCGGGCCCCTCGGAAAACTTTAGAGAGATGATGTTCGTTGGTCCCGCCGGTGGTGGTCCCGGTGGCGGGCAGCGCGCCGGCTACGGTTCCGCTCCCGGGCAAGTGATAGTGACCAGGAACTAACCAGGAAGTGATTGACCAATATCAAAAAAAACGGAGACTGCGGCATGAATCTTTTGGAAATGCGAAATGTCAGCAAAGTATACCCCATGGCCGAAGAGGACGTCTACGCTCTGCGGGATGTGTCGCTTGATATAACCGAAGGGGAGTTTGTCGCCATCATCGGCCCTTCCGGATCCGGAAAGACTACGCTGATGAATCTCATAGGATGTCTGGACACACCTACAACGGGCAGTTACAGGCTCGATGGGAAGCTTGTGTCGGAGATGAACAGCAATCAGCAGGCGATTATCAGAAATCAAAAAATAGGTTTTGTATTTCAAGATTTCAACCTGTTGCCTAAGTTGAGCGCCCTTGAAAATGTTGAACTGCCCTTGCTGTATCGCAATACCCCCGCTTCCAAACGAAGAGAGTTCGCGATGCAGGCTCTTGATAAAGTCGGGCTCAGCCATCGCGCAAGCCATAAGCCCACCGAGCTCTCCGGAGGCCAGCAGCAACGAGTCGCTATAGCCAGGGCTCTCGCCGGCGAGCCCCCGATACTCCTGGCTGATGAGCCCATTGGCAATCTGGACAGCCGCTCCGGAGCGGAAGTGACAGATCTGATGCATAGATTGCATGAGCAGGGGCATACCATAATCCTTATCACTCATAACCAAAGACAGGCGGAGGAAGCTTTTCGAAAGATATCGATACATGACGGGCTAATCACTTCCGATGAGAAAGTGGTGAAAGCGTGAATATCCTTCAAGCCTTAAAGATGGGATTCAAGAGCATACTATCCAATAAGCTCCGGTCGATTTTAACCATGCTCGGTATAATAATCGGCGTCGCCGCGGTGATTGTGCTGGTCTCCCTCGCGACTGGCACTACTAAGTCCATCACCGACAGGATTTCGAGCATGGGGACAAACCTGCTCACTGTCAATATCAGGGGCAGAGGAAATATCAGCAACCTTACGGAGGAGGATCTGAATCGCTGGAAAGAGAAGGAGGGCGTCAAGTATCTCGCGCCTGTGATTAACTCAAGCCTGGAGGTTAAGGCAAGCACAAAGACAGAGAACGCCAACCTCGTAGGAACCAACGATGACTACCTGACGATGAACTCGTTAAAGCTTGATTATGGCCGAAGCCTCGCTGATCTGGATCTGGAAGCCAGAACCCATGTCGCGGTGATCGGCTCGGAGATAGCGGCGAGCCTGTATGAGGGCATTGATCCCATCGGCCAGAATATAAAGCTTAGAGGCGCCAATTTTAAAGTGATAGGCGTGATGGAAAGCGTTGGCTCAAGCATGATGGGGTCAAATGATACTCGGGTAATCATACCGTTTACCACCGCGCAAAGGCTGGAGCAACAAGCGCGCATAAGCCAGGTAAGCATAGGCGTCGCCACGCCCGAGCAAGTGGCGGAGGTGAAGGCTTACCTCGAGGAGGAACTGCTAAACAAATACGGCAGTAAGGACTACTTCAATATTTTCGATCAGACGCAATTGCTGTCCACCCTGGAAGAAACTACAGCGATGCTCGCTGTGTTGGTTGGTTGTATCGCGGGGATCTCCTTGCTGGTGGGCGGTATTGGCATCATGAATATTATGCTCGTGTCGGTGACTGAGCGTACCCGGGAGATAGGAATACGCAAAGCGATAGGCGCGAAAAAAAGGGACATACTCAGCCAGTTTCTCATCGAGTCTATCGTAGTAAGCTGTATCGGAGGGCTGATCGGTGTTGGCGCCGGCGTGGGCATCACAAAGGCTGCCGGAGCGCTTGTAGAGAGCCTCAGCGGAAATGTGTCAGTCAATGTAGTAGGCATCGCGTTTGGCTTCTCCGCGGCTATCGGAATCATTTTTGGCGTGTATCCCGCCAACAAGGCCGCGAACTTGAATCCGATTGACGCCCTGAGATATCAATAAAGGCATGGAGGAATATCCTGTGAGATCAAAAAATCGCGTAAAACTTCGCGCCACCCTTATCGCTGCGCTTTGCCTGTTATTGGCAGCGGCGTTAACCTTAGGCTCAGGCCCCTTAACCGCGTCGCCATCAGGAGCGTCCACATCGAGCGCGCCGGCTTTGAACCTGTCCTCCGCGAGCGTGCCGGCAAAGAACAATTACCGTATATATACATTCGCTGAGGTCAGCGAACAGGCCTTGATTCATAGCGTCGATATTTTAAAGCAGAAGCAGTCGATAGCGCAGGCTGAGTTTAATGTGGATTATCAACGCACGACTTTTCAGGATCAGGCTTTTAATTATTACGCGGATCCCGAGTCAAACATCAATGAAAGCACTCTCTATAACTTGCAGGATAATTATGAGAGCGCGATAACGGCTTTTGAGGACGCTGAGGAAGCGCTGAAGAAGCTTAAACCCAAGGTTGAGTATCAGGCGCAAAAGCTGTATTTGGACATTCTTCAAGGCGAGGTTCAAATTCAAATACAGGAAATGGAAGTCAAACGGCTCGATGATGAATATGAGCTGGCGAAAGTGAAAGCGATCTTTGGGGTACTGACTCAGACACAGTTAAAAAACGCTAAGACCCAGGTTGATAACGCGCGGGATAATCTGGATAACCTTGTTAAAAGCTTAAACGCGAACAAAAAAACCATGCGGGAGTACTTGGGCCTGAAAGAAGACGCGGACTTCGGCTTGAAGACGCCGCCTTACTTCGGCGAGTATACAGAAAAGTTTGAGGCGGACGCGACGCTCAGCGACGCGCTCAAAAACTCGGTTTCATTGAAGCAGGCGCAAAAAGAGCTGGATGACCTGGATACTCAAAAACGAAAATATGAGGACAGAGGCGAATACAACCAGGCGCGCCGGGTCACAGTCAGCGTGCCAGCCAAGGAACAATCCTTGAAAGACGCCAAAAACTCTTTAATAAAGACGGTTGAAAACGCGCTCGAGGATTACGATGGATACGCTACCGCGCTAAAAAAAGCTGAAGAAAGCCTGGAAGCCGCCCGGGCCGCCCTTGTCCTTACAAAGACAAAGCTTAGCGTAGGTCTCGCGAAAGTAAATGACGCGAGACTCGCGGAAAAAGCTGTAGCTCAAGCGGAAAAAGAACACCTTCAAGCCCGGTATAACCGCTACCTGGGGGCGAGAAAGGTGTCCCTGATGCGTGAAGGAATTCTTGTCAACTGATTTATTTAAAAAGCGTGACCAGGTCGCCGATGCCCTCAATCGATACTGTGACGACCTCGCCGGGCGCGAGCCACACGCGTTTATCCGGGTCATAGCCTGATATGACCCCGTTTGGCGTGCCTGTATAAATGAGATCGCCCGCTTCGAGGCGTATATACTTTGACGCGAAGCTGATGATAGTGTCAATATCAAAAATCATCAGGCTTGTGTTGCTGCTTTGAACGATCACATCACCGCGCTTGCAGGTGATATCCAGGTTTGTCGGATCCAGCTCATCCGCGGTGACTATCCACGGCCCTACGGGCCCCGCGCCGGGCAGGCTCTT
>Ga0209628_10003234_pt1 | contig 11337 bp, 6 predicted proteins | sample TergutCu122P4_FD_187285 | JGI IMG/M metagenome (GOLD analysis project Ga0209628, IMG submission 187285) | Cubitermes ugandensis P4 segment gut microbial communities from Kakamega Forest, Kenya - Cu122 P4 (SPAdes) (version 2) | ecosystem: Host-associated > Arthropoda: Insects > Digestive system >...
AGAGCTTTAACTGCACTTCATATAAATCAGGAGCTAGAATGCTCTAATAAACTTGAAGTTGAAGTCCACACATTGCTAACATTGGTAGTAGATGGAAATGAGTGTTTAGCTTCACACCCTGGCCATTTTACCCTCTGTAACCATTGGTTAAGAGGCTGAGGGTGACTCAGAATCAGTCTGGACTCTTTGATGAAAATAAAAACTCTGCCCTTGCCTCTAGTGGATTTTAGACTATATTCACATAATGTGCTGAGCATTAATAGTATTAATGTGAGAAATAATAAATTCATATATAAGCTCAGGAAAAATTCTGAAGGAGACCTGTGTAAAATTGACTCCTCTGCCTCAAGATAGGGTCCAATAACAGGTACCTGTGAACATGACAATGAACCTTGAGGTAATGTAAAAGGATAATTTCTGTCAGTTTCCCAAGATGGACACAATGCTCTGAATTTGGTTAGCATGAGAAGTGATGACATTCTACTGTTATGCTAACATGTCATGTGTTCCCATCAGTTCAACAGCTATTGTATCTTCAAGGCTAGGTACAGTTACTTTGTCATGGTGTCCTAACTCAACATAACAAAGCTAGAAACTTTCAGTGATGTAATACAATTCTCCTGATACTGAGACAGTTGCTACGAAACAGACGTTACACAACGAGAAGTGTCTAACTGAGCAGGTTGGTACAACAGCAACAAGTCTGAGTTGTACTCAGGAGATTTTTTTTTCAAATATTGGTTGTGTTTATCATCTACAGTTAGTTCTGAGGCTAAAAATGTATGTAGCTTTACCTAAAACCTAACCTCTCTGCACATTTTGGCATGATGATACAGGGCAACTTTACATTTTTCCCAGTCCTTTATATTCTTCTTCTCTTTGTTTTCAGGGAAGGAGGGACAAAAGAATGCTATATAAAGTCACCTTAGCACTGCCTGTCCTGAGTTTTGTTGTAATCACCCCATGGTTATTACATAATGTAGAAGCCCATGGACGTCTTATTGAACCTCCCTCCAGAGCCACTATGTGGAGGTAAGGAGAAATTAATTATTAATACACACAGCTACAAAAACGTCAAATCTCACATGATTATTCACGTAAGAAAGAAACATAGCTATAGCTGCTTCTTCAAACCTCAGGCACCTAAATAATGTATTTTTTCAGGTATGGTTTCAGTACACCTCCAAATTATAACGACCATGAGCTGTACTGTGGGGGATTCACACGGCAATGGCAAAGAAATGGAGGGAAATGTGGCATATGTGGAGATGCCTGGGATATGCCTGTGGTAAGTTTGTCACTGATGTCATTTAATTTGTGTATGGAGGCAGCACTCATAATTCAAGTCATTTTTAGAAACTACACAAAATATTAGTGTGACATTTAGTGCCACACACATACAGCCTAGAGCAACATGACAGAGGAATACAAAAAACTCACATAAATTTCATGAAAAAGAGTCCTTCTTGACAAGCTTATAGTTGTGTCTGCTGGTTAAGAAATTCTCCACTTTTTATGGAACCCCACATTTATCAGAAGAGCCCTTCTCTGGTCCGTGCCTAAGCCAGATGAATCAAGAACACGCCTACTCAACCCACTCCTTGAATTTCCATATTACACTTTCATCTGTTCTTATGTTTTCCCATCATTCCCTGCCATTCAGTTTTCTGATGAAAATGTTGAATGTTATTTCTTATTTCTCCCATTCTTGCAGTCCATCTTATCTTCCCAACAATATATGATGAACAGTACAAAGTACAAGAGCTTTCCATGAAAAATCCATACAAAATAATGTACCAACATGAAAGATCTTAGGTAAAAATGTATATGTATTAACCTATATTGAAGTAATATCTGCAACGAACAGTGACAAACCTAAACAGTCACAGCCAACATGATCTTCAAGAACAGCAAGGGATTACAATCCATGTAACCACTACCAAACCACTGCTCTGATATAAAATTAAGTTACATTAATCTGAAACTAACTTCACTGTTCAATGGCAGAGTGGTTTAAAAGACACTTATTTTCACAGTTTAACTGCAACAGTTCAGAAATTATGTCAATTACACATAAGCTTAACATACATATCAGTGATTCTAGCATCCTTAGGAGATAATGAAACATAGTCCATGAAAGTTGAGAATAAGTTGAGAATCATATTTTCTGAAATGATATTGCACAGCTAAACTTACTTACTTAATTTACTTACTTACTTCCTTACTCCACGGAGCAGAGTCCTTCTTCAGAAGCAAATCGGTTCTCAGCAAGTCAAGAAATTCCCCACATTTTGTGGAACCAAAAAGTTCATTACCCCATTCACAAGTGCTGCCACCTGTCCACATTCTGAGCCAGACTGAGCCAGTACATGCCACAACATCCCACTTCCTGAAAATCCATCTTAATATTATCCTTCCATCTATGCCTGGTTCTTCCAAGTGGTCTCTTTCCCCTCAGGTTTTACCACAAAAACCCTGTATACACCTCTCCTCTCCTCCATATGTGCTACATGCCCCACCTATCACATTCTTCTCGATTTGATCACATGAATAATATTTGGTGAAGAGTACAGATCATTAAGCTCCTCAATATGTAGTTTTCTCCACTCCCATTACCTCGTCCCTCTTAGGCCCAAATATTCTCCTTAGCACCCTACTCTCAAACACCCTCAGCCTATGTTACTCCCTCATTCTGAGCGATCAAGTTGCAAAGCCAAACTACATAATATAAATGACAAGGAAACAATACTAATCACTGAATCATATAAATCAAACTTCAGATTACAAAATCCAATGGTTTCACGTTGCCAACAATTAGTTTGTCACTGATTTAACAATTAGAGATAAACTACTATTATACTAGAACAAGGAAACAAATATGACCTCTCCCAAGTGATTATAAATAATAGAAACTACAGTAATTTACCAAATGTCATAAATCCTTGCTGAAGCTGCTGAAAATTTAGTGTATTTTTATTATGCCTGATTCACAAAAATAGTTTCAACTTGCTGTTTGTTTTCCCATAATCACCATGCCTTATACAATTCTTGGTGTATGCAGTGTTTTTATACTCATTACAAAGTGCATAAAATGTCTAGATACTGATAGAGGTGGACTGTGTCCATTTGTCTCCGCATTTGGAATTTTCAAAACTGCTGAACAGTTTCTAATGAAATGTAATACCAGGAGAGTGCACTAAAAGTTGTGGGCTACATTACCATTCCAACCCTTCGCAACATGTAACTTCTGTATTCTCAAAAATTACTGTAAACAACTCAGAGATCACATAAATACAGATAGGAATATCTACAAATATTAATTAAAACATTTTTCACTGTGGTCTACAGTTAATGAAATAAAAGGCAAATATTTTCTGTGTGCAAGACCAGGTTTGAATCTATATATGAATACCAAGGTCAATGAGACATGAAGATAGCAAAAAACAGATTTTGGAAATATATCTACTCCATTAATTAAATTACAAGCATGTTGTGCATGTTTTTACACATAATTCATAATAATAAAAGTTCTAAAATATTATTTCAGAGATACTTATTTCAAAACTGTCCCTTTCAATACAAGAAAATTTATTTTTTCACTATGCAAGAAATGATGTCTATGCTTGACTCCTTTCTGGGGTGCCCAGGTGACATATGTCCTGTTCTTTCCAGAAAACACAACTACATATAGACTTCAAAGAGAAACACAGAGTTGTTGCATCTTACATTTACCTTCAACTCACACCTTCTAAATTTGACTGAAGAAGATGCTGCCAAACTTTAACATTACAAGAAATACGTATCCCCTCAAGGACTTAGAATATATGAGCCACTATCTTTTCTTCTTTCCCCACACAAATTTATCCTTTACACTCATCTTCCTTCCATGAACCCACTTTTTGTGAGTCACCCGGATGTAGCTAAAGACTTACACAGGGTTTCACAGATAATATCCTGTCTGTATGACAAGTGACCTAGTGTAAATATGTGTACAAATTCTGTAAGTGGAACTATCCACAGTCATTATTTTTGCAAATTTACCTTATCAGCTAGTGTAAATATGTGTATGGTGTAAGATGAACTATCCACAGTAATTATTTTCTGCAAATTTACCTTTCCTGCTCATCCTTATCAGGCACAGAAATTCATCATTACATGTTTCTTTCTGTGAATCTTCCTGAATCATATTGTGCACCATAGAGTTATGGTTACTATTCTGAACAAAAGTCATGTTCCTGGTCCTAAGAAACACTCCATATTTATAATATGACACATGGTCCACCATATTAGTGACCTTTCCCTTCTGGCTTTCCTAAACACCAACATTCTTATCTTGAACTTACTTCCACCAACAACTTAATCAATTACTGCAATCATGTCTAATGAGCATTCCACAAAACACAGCTCCTTATCAAGTGGTAACCTTCCAATACTGAATACAATGATGAATGCAAGTCTGCTGTGATGCCATTGTATGTTGATGTGCAACTGTTTCTTATTACGGCAATGAGATATGCTAACTACTTTCACATCTAAAGCCATAAATCTGTTGTTACACAACACATTGATTGAGTAATGACAGACTATTACAACTCAGGAAGTGCACTTAAGTGGAGAAGGAACATTTTCAAAGGAAATGACAAAATAACCTCTTAGTGAAAATAATGAGTTGTATCTTAAACAAACAGGGGGATGGGAGAGGAAATGCACTTACAATCAGGATCTGTCATGCGTTGAATACGTAAGTCAATTATACCGAAATGTATCTATGTATATGTGCATTGGCACAAAGATAAGAGCTGAGAATCACAGCATGAATTGGCATTAGGCAGAAATGAACTGTCAGCTTCTAACTCTAGCTGCTTTTTTCCTTGGAGAATACACTTCAGTGTCTGTTGACTAGGAAACTGGAGTTGTACCAAAAGCTATTTTGGTCACAGTGGTAGACAATGGGAGCTCAGTAGCAATAATGGGACTGTAGTCTGGGTTCTCCAGTTTGCAATTAGTGACATCATTCCAATTGTGGTAAAGTAGACTTGCGAAATCCTTAGAATACAGTTACCAACATATTTTCTTACTAATACATAAGGTTCCTTAGGTCAGACAAAAATATTCTCTCAAAGCTTTCTATACTGTACCTTACCAATAAATCATGCAATTCTAATTTGTATTTGCATTCCAACAGCCTCGACCACATGAAGCAGGTGGCAAGTATGCACAGGGTATAATAGTACGTCGTTACAAAAAGGACTCAGCCATCACAATCAGAGTCGAACTAACAGCAAACCACCGTGGTTACTTTGAATTTAGACTTTGTCCCAACAATGCACCAAGACATGCTGGAACACAGACTTGTCTTGATAAATATGTCCTCAGGAGAGCAAAATTTGCTGGGGTATCAGATGAGCAGAATCACGAAACTCGGTATTATCCTGCAGCAGGGAACAAGGTATGTAAGAAGTTTATACTGTACTTGCATGTAGTTACATGCTGTGTAATATGTTGTGTTTCTTGTGTTCAAAAACACTATACCTTATGTTTCAGATACATATTCATATTTTATTATGGGATATTTGTAAATATTATCTTAACATATGCATACATTTACCGTACTTCCTGGCCCATAAGACGCACTTTTTTTCTTGAAAAATGTGCCCTAAATTCGACCTGCGTCTTATGCGTCAAGGGTAAGTATTATTTCCAAACTTATATATACCCATACATCTATTATACAACATCTTTATCGTGAGATAGTGAAAACAACCATGAAGATGATTTTAGTGGCAGTGATGACGATTTTCTGGGTTTCTATAATGAATAAATTATATTATGGTTGCTAGTTTTGGTATGTAACAATCCTGCTTTTTTCCAATAAATTACTAAAATTAAAATACATTCATCATTATTTTTTTCTAAAATCTCTAACAAAAAAATTACGGTGCGTCTTATGGGCCGAGAAATATGGTAATAACAACATACATCAATTTTAGTAGCCATACCTACTACAGAGGCTTAGATCTGTGGCAGCTCAATTGCTGGGATCACAGATTCGAATCCTGCCGAGGGCAGGCAAGTTCGTCTCTTGCGTTTGTTGTGTGTTGTGTAGGCAGTGGCCTTCGTGATGGGCTGACCACTTATTCAGGTGTGTGTGATCTAGAAACCTCAAAAATGGGGTGATCTAGGCCCAACTTGGACTGTTGTGCCACAGAAAAAAAAATCACAAATATCTAACTCACAAGTACTAGTAATTAATTGTGTCATTTTCACTGTGGACTTACCTGATCAGCACAGACTTGATACCAGTGACATCAACATCGCAGACTCATAATAAACAGTATAAACACATGTTTTAAAATTGGCAGCAAGTGCCTCCTATTACAAAAATTAAAGCAAAAGGTCAGCTTGAACATGAATGTACAAAAATTCTGGACGTAACTTGTGGGCTCAATATCGTTAAAGTTACATGAAACATGTATAAACACTTCTGATGTAGTGAACACCGGATGCAATTAACTATACATATGCTGACCCTATTGTAGCAGTAATATTTTGTTAATTAAAGTACATTATATGGAAAATGGAGTGACATAATACTGGTCCAAAAACCCTTATCCACAATTCCAAGATCCAAAAGACTCTGAAAACCGACAGTTTTGACTCACACCAATCACGGTGCACTTGCGAGGCATCCATTGCGTCTCAGTGCTCCTATCAGCCACATGTGTGTCTGCTGTTTGGTGACAGCGTTTTGGTTTTTGTTATGTTGTTGCTTTTGGTTCAAATGCACTGTGAAAATGTCAAAAAGAGTTAAATACCCCTATGGGTAACAGTGAGAAGAAGAAAAGAAATCATCTGACATAAATAGCACAGCAAGTGCAGTTACTGCAGACACTTGATCTGACTGTGGTGGGTTTCTGAGGCATCTTGCTGAGGAATGTGACATGGTAACTGCCAACATATGTGACTTACAGAAACAGAAAGACAAGTTGTTAAAGTGTTACATTGCCAGTGATGATGAAAAACTAATGAAAAACAGGAAAACATCGCATATGACAGCAAATTAAGATTCTGACCATATGTTGATTGAATTCAACAAAGAATAAGTCAACATATGTCAGTGACCGGTTCGTTGGTCATGAAACAAGCTAGAATATACCACAGATAACTGAACATTGAAGGTGAGTGTGAATATTCACAAGGTTGGCTGTAGAAATTTAAGAAGCATCATTCAGTAATATATCTCAAAATCTTTGGTGAAAAAACTTGACAAATTTACCAAGATAATATCTGATGAAAACCCTTGCCATGAACAAATTTACAAAGCTGATGGAACAGCTCTGTACTGGTGCTACAACAAATATTAAAACAGCTGATAAGAGAGTGCCATCAGGTTTTAAGCACACAAAACACAATAACTGTTCTTGGGTGTGCCAATGCTGCTGGCATACACGAGATAAACTCAGCAGTGATCGGGGGAAGCCAACACTTGAGATGTTTGAAAGGTGTACACAACTTACCTGTGCATTGTAACACAAAAAAGGTAGCATGGGTAACCAGAGAAATATTTTCTTTCTGGTTCCATAACCACTTTGTACCTGCAGCATGAGCTTACTGCAGGCAAACTGGACTGGAAGAATTCTGTAAAATTATATTGTTCCTGAGTAACTCCTCTGCACATCCCCCTCCTGAACTTCTAGTGAAAAGTAATGTTTTCAGCATTTGCCTCCCTTCCACCCTCTTGTGTGACATCTGTAATACAGCCTTGTGATCAAGGAATTTTGCGCTCCATGAAGAGCAAGTGCTTTTTTTGACCTGTATGCTTGCTGCAGTCAATACAGGCATAGGAATTCTACACTTTCTGAAATAGTTCAGTCTTAAGGATGCCATTTACACAGTTCTTTAAGCTTGGAATGATGTTCATAAATAAACACTAACAAATGCTGGGCACGGACTTTGGCCGACATTGATGCTTGGAAACAAACCTGCAAATGATGACTTTGAAGGATTTCATGTCATTGATGAGAAAAAGATGATACGAACATTGTCACTCATGCCAAAAGTTTAAGATAGAGGAAGCCGACATCGAAGAAGTGCTGAACATTGACAATGATGCACCTGTTGCGCATTCTTTGAGTGATGGTGGAATAGATGAAATGATGTTAGCTACAGATAACCACGAGGATAGTGGTAATTATGATAATGATGGTAACAAAATTGTGAACACAGGTGGAAAAATCCCCATAGAAAATATGGTGAAAATGTGTGGCCTTGACAAACATGTATTTAACAGAAAGTAAGGGACTGTGGAAATTTACTCAGTTCAAGTGACACTGCTTAGACAGAAACCTAGTTAATGAGACAGATGACACGCATCTGGCCTCTAGGGTTTCGGATGAGGGATTGTGGGCCCACGTTACTTCATCCGCATTCTTCCTTTAACCCTTACTATTACCATACCTCTACCCTTGGTTCTTGTTAACAATCATAAAGGGTGATGTTTTATAACTAGTGAGATTTAAATGATGATACAATTAATTATATATGGATCTAGACACATTCCAAAACATTTTTGAGATAGATAAGTAATCTGGACCTATGAATACAGTAAAAGATGTGATATCTGGCACTGGATGATCCGGAAAGCTCTATTAACAAATACTACAGGATCCATACATCTCACTATTCCATCAACTGGCAGCAACATAGTGAATGTAATGATTAAATGAGTGAAATATTTGATGTTTTATTGGCTTTATTTCAGATTATACAGTGTGTCCCACTCGCTACCAAACCCAGCATTTCTTTAATAATTCTAACACCAATGAACACAACGTTCGTTGTATGAGAAATGAAAAGGAATATGTCTGTAGTGTGCCTAATTGTTGCGACACGGAGCAGCGGTCCGCCAGCCAGTGGTAACATTATTAAAGAAATGCCGGGTTCAGTAGCGAGTGGAACACACTGTATATACATCATGTTACATACGTAGTGATGTGCAGTACCGAAAACAGGAGAGGATATCACGTGACAAATTAAATGGTTAGGTGTGTTCATGGTATTGCTAGGTACACTAATATACACATTGAGTATTAGTCTAGATGCGGAAAATTACAGCATCTAGCAACCCAATCCCAGAGATACTAGACATCACAACTTTTACTGTATGTAGACAGGTACACCATAATTTAAAATATACAAAACTCTCAACAAAGTTATACTTCTGTTATTCTATCTTTCTACGCACAAATCACGTTGCCATCCATTTTTCAGGTGTTCGAGACACGATACCTTTTGCCACGTGACCTGACCTGCACTCAGTGCATCTTGCAATGGAAATACACTGCAGGCAACAACTGGGGAATTTGTGAAAACGGCACAGGAGCGGTAGGCTGTGGCCCTCAGGAGGAATTCCGAGCTTGTGCCGACGTTGAAATAGTTGACTCATCCGGCTTAGCTGATGAGACACCATTCTATAATGAGATTCCGACACATGACGAAAACAAGAATACAGATGAGACAGCATCAACAGAACAGACACCTGTACCTGAACCAGCAACAACCTGGTGGCTGGTGACAGTAATAGCAATCTGCGCCCTATTAACAGTAGCTGTGACACTGGCGCTGGTGTACTTGTATTACTATCATGCTGGCGATGCAGTAAAACGCTGGCTCGGCAGTGAAAGGTTCCAGAAACCAACACAGCAGCCAATACCTCCCCCACGAACAAAGAAACAGCAGAATAGTAACATCAGTCCAGATATTTAAAATAAAGGAGTCTACAGGGAGTTATATATTCTGGACTTTAGTATTCCATTTATACTGGGGGGTATGGTTGCATGGTACCACAACCAGAAGAATTTTCTTTTTAAATAATCAACGAGACGCATTAATTATCCCAATTTTATTATGTTATAAAACTCTGCATGTTTTGGGCATCTTCTCTGCCCATCATCAGGAGTTTCTGCTATACATTCGGCACTGGTAAGTTTCGTGCGGGTTTCTGATGACCACTTCCAAGCAGAGTCAGGATGGAACTGCTCTGCAGTTCCATCCTGAGTTTGCATCTGGTTGGTTACATAAAAAGAAATCTATTACGATGCATGGTAACATGAATGTACAGAAGAATTTTCATTTGTTAACAAAGTGACAAGTCATTTCCAGCATTTTATTAAACCAAGCATCTGAGTTGTGCAGTAGAAATCCATCACAAGAGCAACCATACTGACACCAAGTCCAAATGTGAGAATCATACAGTCATGAAGAAACCAATACAATAAACTGTTCACAAACTTATAATTTAGAACACTGCCATTAACCATAAGCAGAGTATAAAAGACTGTACTGTCACATCATCTGCTAGAGGGGTCCTGGGCTTCTGTCCTCCTAATGATTGAAATGCAACAGTCAACAACCTAGCAGTCAGTTACTCTGAATTTATCTCAAACTGTGGAATATGATCTTATTATCAGATCAGTCAAGTTCCCTGGGATGTGACTGCTGACACCTGGTTTTTACCAGCACATATCCGCTGTATTTATTTACTAATGTCTATCATCTGTCTCATGAAGTTTATTCTGTATAAAATGTTATGTTCTATTCTAATGTAAATTCTTCTATACAAAAAGTATTTCTATTCATAGTGTTTCCTCTCCCCCATCCATTAAATGGTGCACAGTTTATTTCCCTTGGTTTTCTCATTTACATTTACTTTGTACAAAAATTTGCCAAAACAATTTTCAATTCTGTAATCTTGACACAACTCATTGTTTTCTTGAGTGCCATTTCTTCATTTACGTGTAACCATTTATTGTTAAAAAAACTGTTCCCTCCATTTCCGTGTCTCTTTACATTTCAACAATATATGTATGTCATTCTCTTCTTTATTTTGGAGGCATCTATGTTTTCTCCACCTCTGCTTATACCTCTAAATTTCAAAGTTCCCAGTCTCAACCACAACATCCCATTTCAGTGATGCATATCACCCACCACAATGTACATACACTTCTCTTTTTTCACGTCTCTATATGTAAGCAAATATTTCTTTGCTCCTATTTTCTCTGCACTTGACTGTCTTTGTACATCATTACACCTAGTTTTAATAATTTGGCATACAGCTCTCAATGCTCTCCCCTATCTGCTTAACCAGATGTATTCCAGCCCAGTTTTGTGCAGTTCATCTTCTCAAGACTTCCTGCCCAACTTCCCCATCTCAGATTTCCTATCTGCCACCCGTAACATCATTTTAACCCTTAGGCTACTAATGTCATATATATATATATATATATATATATGGAGCTCCTAGTAAAGCCAGAAATGCCAACGTCATATATATATGGA
>Ga0209628_10003235_pt1 | contig 11337 bp, 10 predicted proteins | sample TergutCu122P4_FD_187285 | JGI IMG/M metagenome (GOLD analysis project Ga0209628, IMG submission 187285) | Cubitermes ugandensis P4 segment gut microbial communities from Kakamega Forest, Kenya - Cu122 P4 (SPAdes) (version 2) | ecosystem: Host-associated > Arthropoda: Insects > Digestive system...
GTACCAACTTATGTCGTATTTCTCTATTCCGCTTATATTTGAATTGCCTACATCATTCCAATCTGTAATGGCGCCGGTAATAGAAGCTACTGTATGGACAGCGGCGGAGAGGGTTACGGTGTAGGTATAGAGGTTGCCGGCCACCCAGTTGCTATGGGGGATGGTGGCTGTAAAGAGTTGTCCTGTACTATTGGTAAAAGAGACCTCCATGCCTGCTGCTTCGGGAAACACAATGGCTTCGGCAGTAACAGTCGTGCCTGAAAGTGTACTCGCTATGTTCAATTTAACCATCGTCCCGCCGCTGTGCGATACCAGTCCATCGGTCAGGTCAAGGGTGCCGGTTGTGTACTGGTTGGGAATGCCAACGGTAATACCATTGGCAACAGGCGTCATCGTTCCAGAGGCATTGGTGATATTAAAAATCAGTTTCACCAACTTATGTGTAAAGTTGAGTGGTACAGGCGTAGCGGTGGTTTTGTTGTAGTCTGTAGCGGTAATGGGCGCGTAGAGTACGTCAATCGCCGACTGGTTGGTTTGGACACTCAGGTTTATAGGCAATTTGAAGTCGGCAGGAACTGTAGCGTTGTAGGGATGATAAGCAAGAAACTTTACATTGCTGCCATCGTTTGGATAGTACATATCGGTTCCACCCACCGGTGTAAAGGTGGTTGTAGCGCCTACTGAAGCGGTGTACGCTTTGTTGCCATAACCGGTAATGATGTTTGCAGCGGCAAGGGTGCCCGGAGTTGATTTAATCATGTAGATGCCTACCTGGTCGCCGCCATTCCATGAATTGCCGTTTACGCGGGTCTGAAGTTGCGCCATGTTGCCTGTAAAGACTACCTGACCATCGAGGTTTTCGTTAGAGAGAATGGTCTCTTGGGAACACGAAGATAGCCATAGTGTAGCCGCAAGAGAGAGAAAGAGAAGCTTTTTCATACTTGTAAAATTAAGTGATTTAGGGGGTTATGTGTTAATTGCTAAAAAATGCAAGAACTAAAGTGATACAATGTTGTTGTATAAAACGTTGCAAATATATATACATTTTGGATATGTGAACTCATATATTTATATGTTTTTTCACCTATCTTTGTAAAAATTTCACCACTATGCCCGGATACGAACTTTACGACCATCTTGAGCGCAAGGAGCTCATGGATGTTATTGAATCAGGAATCTTTATGCGTTACGGTTTTGACGGTATGCGTAAAGGCCACTGGAAGGCCAGAGAGATGGAAGCGGCTATCTGCCAGAAGACAGGCGCCAAATATTGCCACTTGATGTCGAGCGGAACAGCCGCCCTCCACGCCACTTTTGCCGCCCTTGGTGTTGGCGCAGGTGACGAAGTGATTATGCCCGTTTTCACCTTTGTAGCCAGTTTTGAAACCATCCTGCAGGCAGGAGCTACTCCCGTATTAGTCGATATCAACGAAACGCTCTGTTTGGACCCCGCTGCGGTAGAACGCGCCATCACTCCCCGAACCAAAGTGGTGATGCCGGTACACATGTGCGGAGCCATGGCGCAGCTTGATGACTTGGAAGCGATATGTAAAAGACACAATATCATCCTCTTGGAAGATGCTTGCCAAGCCTTTGGCGGAACTTATCAGGGCAAATATCTGGGCGCTATTGGAGACGCCGGCTGTTTCTCCTTTGACTTTGTAAAGACGGTAACGTGTGCAGAGGGTGGAGCGATGGTCACCAACTCCGCTGAACTTTACGAACGCGCCGCACAGTTCTCAGACCACGGTCACGACCACGCCGGTGTTGACCGCGGTGCAGACTTACACCCTTGTATGGGGGTAAACTACCGCATCTCTGAACTGCACGCCGCCGTGGGTTTGGGGCAAATCAAAAAGTTAGACCATTTCCTGCACCTCCAGCGACGCAACCACGCTATTTTGCAACAAGCATTGGCTACGATTCCTCAAGTCACCTTCCGAACCATCCCCGACCCACAGGGAGACACTGCCACTTTTCTCAGCTTCTTCCTGCCTTGTGAAAACACCACCCGTAAAGCAGCGCAAGCCCTAAAAGAGGTCGGCATCGACGGTGTCTTCTATTATTTTGACAACAATTGGCACTACATACGTAACTGGCTCCATCTTAAAGAGGTACACACAATGATGCCCCTCTCGCCCACCCTTACAGGTTTTCTTACTCAAGCAGGCAAAAAGAGCTACCCCGCTTCAGACGCCATCATGTCGCGTGAAATATCTTTGGCCATTAAAATGGGATGGAGTATCGAAGAGACCCAAACCCGCGCCAAAAAATGCGTATCCGCAATCCAATCGGTATTGTAAATGCACAAAACTATTGCACTGATTCCCGCGCGTTACCACGCCACCCGTTTCCCCGGCAAGCTAATGAGCCTGCTTGGCGGCAAAACGGTCATCCGCCGCACCTGCGAAACAGTATCGTCTACACAGCTTTTTGACGATGTGATTGTTGTTACAGACAGCGATATCATATTCAATGAAATCACCTCATTTGGCGGCAAAGCGATGATGAGCATAAAGGAGCACTCCTGCGGTAGCGACCGCATTGCCGAAGCTGCTGAACAAATCTCGGAAGCTGACATCATTGTTAACGTTCAAGGCGACGAACCCTTCTTAGACAGAGCACCTTTAGAAAAGTTGCTGACTGTTTTTTCCGTACCGGATGGCGATTCTATCGACTTAGCCTCTTTGATGCAACGTTTGCATCGCCCCGAACAGATTAATGACCCTAACTTTGTAAAAGTGGTCACAGACCACCAAGGCATCGCCCTCTTTTTTTCCCGCTCACCTATCCCCTATCCCCGTGACCCGATGGAGGCTCTCTATTATGAACATATCGGCGTATACGCCTTCAGACGCAAAGCGCTTATCGACTTCTACCACACCCCCATGACCCCTTTGGAAAAAGCAGAGCGTATCGAATGCCTACGCTATTTGGAGACAGGGAAAAAGATGAAGATGGTAGAGGTGCCTTACTCAGGTGTGGAAATAGATACCCCTCAGGACCTCATCGAAGCAGAAAAATATTTAAAAACGATATCATAATGAAATTTAGAAACTTTCCCATGGTGCCCCGCGTAGTATACGGCCGCGGCGCCATAGACCAGTTGGGCGAAATCATCGCCCCCAAACGAAAAGAACATGCACCCATGATTTTTTTTATTGACCACGCACTCAAACAGCGCCCTTGGCTTAAAAAGCTGCCCATCGAAGGTAACGACCGTATCATCTTTGTTGATACGACTAATGAGCCCAAAACTAAAGAGATTGATGCTTGGCGTAACGAAATCGTGCAACTTTATGGTACCGCTTCCGGCATTATTGGTATAGGCGGCGGCAGTGTCATGGACATCGCCAAAGCGGTAGCGTTAATGATTACCAACCCCGGCTCGTCTGTCGATTATCAAGGCTGGGACTTGGTGCACATCCCCGGGGTGTACCATGCAGGCATACCCTCCATCAGCGGCACCGGTGCGGAGGTGGCGCGTACCGCCGTATTAACCGGCCCTGAACGCAAATTGGGCATCAATTCAGACTTCACTCCTTTTGACCAGATTATTATGGACCCCAATCTCTTGGAAGGCGTTCCGGTTGACCAGCGTTTCTATACCGCCATGGATTGTTTCATTCACTGCGTGGAGGCTCTGCAAGGCTCTTTTTTAAATGCCTTTAGCAAAAGCTACGGCGAAAAGGCTCAGGAGCTTTGCGAGAAGGTGTTTTTAGAAAAAGAGAGTTGGGACGACGAAAGCGACGAAGAGTTGATGATGGCCTCCTTCCATGGAGGAATGAGCATAGCCTATTCACAGGTAGGGGTTTCCCATGCCACAAGTTACGGTTTGGCTTTTGTATTGGGCACACATCACGGTATTGGCAACTGTATTGCATTTAACCATCTTGAGGAGTTTTACCCCGAAGGCGTGGCCAAATTCAAAAAGATGTTGACCAAATGGAATATCAAGATACCCAAGGTATGTGTCAATTTGAGCGAAGCGCAGTATGCCGCTATGATAAAAGTATCGTTGAGCATGGAGAAGCTATGGGAAAACGCTTTAGGTAGCGATTGGCGCAATATTATGACACCGGAACGGTTACGGGCGCTCTATGAACGCATGTAAAACTTGTATCACCATTTATCCCCTTATTATATGAAACGAAATCTATTATGCCTTTTAGCACTATTGTTGCTTTTGCCTGCAACGGCACAGGTTCGAACAAAGATCGACATTCCCAATCTCAAAGGTTTTGTGACCTTAAAATGTGACTTTCACATCCATACCGTTTTCTCTGACGGGAACGTATGGCCTACAGTGCGTATTGCCGAAGCTTATCGCGAAGGGCTTGATGCCATATCTATTACCGACCACATCGAATATCGCCCGCACAGCGAAGACATCAAGGCTTCCCATAACCGCTCTTATGACATCGCAGCACCTGCGGCTAAAGCAGCCGGCATCATTTTAATTAAAGGAAGCGAGATTACGCGGGCGATGCCTCCCGGACACCACAACGCCCTCTTTTTGACCGACTCCGAAGAATTGGATCAAAAAGAGTATATGGATGCTTTTCGCGCAGCAAAAAAACAGAACGCCTTCATTTTCTGGAACCACCCGGGATGGGGTTCCCAGCAACCCGATACCACATTGTGGTGGACTGAACACACCAAATTGTGGGAACAAGGCATGATGATGGGAATGGAGGTGGTAAACAGCAATGAATACTATCCCGAAGCGCACCGCTGGTGTTTAGAAAAGAAACTCACCATGATAGGCAACTCCGATGTACACGACCCCATACAGGCGCAATACAATTTTGCCAACGGTGGGCATCGCGTAATGACATTGGTGTTTGCGCGGGAAGCCACTGAACAGGGGATTCGCGAAGCGCTAAACGAACGCCGCACGGCTGTCTACCACGGCGAAAACCTTATTGGTGAAGAGCGCTATCTTAAAGAACTGTTTGAACAGGCATTAGATATTAAAGTAGAAAAAACGAACAATACATCGGTACGCATTACCATAAAGAACAATTCAGACCTCATTTTCTACCTGAAAAAGACGAAACATAACGAACGTTTAGTCTACTTCCGCAACTTCACGATCGTTCCAAAGGGGCAACATGTGATCACGGTTAGGTTACAGGACGGCGTGTTGGGAGGAGATTTGAACTTTTGTGTAGAAAACTTATTAGTACAGCCTAACCGTGGGATGAATTACTCTTTAAAGATTTAATCTTTTTTTATCATGTGGTGGAACATCGTCTTGTATGCACTGGCCGGTATAGGTTTATTCTATACATTGCCAGAGTTGTTCTATTATATATTAGCCCTTATATTTAAGTGGGTCTTTTAATTGTTCATTAACTCTTGAATTCACTGATATAATGAATTATGTTATCTGGATTTTAGCCGGCCTTGGCGCAATTGGCCTTCTCTACTATTTGATTACCTATATCATTAGTTTCTTTTAGGTCATTTTATAGATTGTTCGGCGTTAGTACATGATTTCGCTCTTTAAAATGAGTAAGGTATGAAAAACCGCACTGCTTAAGTCTGGCGGCATAGTATTCAAAATCTGCCGCAAGTCTGATGGTGTCGTGAGCATCAGAGCCTAACGTAACCAATTCACCTCCAAGCTCTCTGTAGCGCTTAAATACATCAGGATCAAATTGTGGAGGTGGTTGACCATTTCGTGAAAGGAACGAACGGGTGTTTAATTCGATGGCCTTTCCGTTTTCGATGGCGATGGTAAATAACGTGTCGAAGTGATCTTTAAACGCACGGTAAGTGATTGTTTTCTCTTTATACGGTGCATAACGCGATATATAGTCGTAATGTCCCAAAATGTCAAAGTTGCGATAGCCCCGTATACAATCGATGTAAAACTCTAAATATTCGCGGTAGGCTTCCTTAAGGCTTTTGCCTCTATAATACCCGCCTGTATATGGATCCACAAGGTTTACCCAATGAATGGAACCAATCACAATATCAAAGCGGTGGGCAGAAATCATTTTTTCGATTTCTGGAAGACAATGCGTTTGCAAGCCCACTTCGACTCCGGTATATATTTGAATCTGTTTTCCATACTTACGAACACACTCCTGAATGGCTGCCTGTTGTTCGGAGATATCAAAATAATCGCCCACTTCACCTTCGGGAACCCCTATATCTATGTGGTCGGTAAAGGAGAGGCCGGCTATTCTGGCTGCAATTCCTGCCTCAACCGATTCTACAACGGAGCAGATACTGTCGCGGGAAAAAGTGCTATGTGTATGTGTGTCGGTAAAAATCATTTAAAAAATGTTACAGAAAGTGGAGCATTGCACGTATGTAATAGAGATAACCTACAGTGTAGTGATCTCCGGGATATTTATAAAGGGTGATATCTGCACCAGCCTTACGCAATTTTTTCAACGCCACATCTGCACATTCCACTGGCACAATGATGTCTTCGTTGGAATGAACAAGAAAAATAGGCGCTTTTGGACGCCAGCCTTCGGTTACTGAATTTTCCGGGAGGTATTTATGCAGTTTTTTAAACTCCTCGTTTTGTTGCTCAAACGGCTTAAAGAAATCTTCGTGCATATAAGCGTGAAGGTTGAGCCCTAACATCTCCTTTAACATGGCAGAATCATACTCGCCGTGAAACCATGTTCGGTAGTTATTGTTTTCTAACAATGTTCCCGTAAAAATCTTAGAGTAGTCCAAATTTAGTTTATAATAATGATCGTAGGCAATGATGGTATGAGGAACAGCAGGGTACTCTGTAACTCCCGTACGTGCGTAAGCGTTAAATGCAACGGGCAGATCATACGGGCCTCCACCGGCAAACACCTCTTTAATTTTGGTCACTTGGGAATGAAAGGTTTCGATATGTTTTTGTGTGGCCAATGCAGCGCTACCTCCCAGAGAGTACCCCAAGATCGATATTTCGGTAGGAAAGACATACTTAAATTGATCCCAAAGATATTGGGCGGCGGCGCGGTGCATATCCCATGCCACCCTGCCTGTATTGTCGGCCATCAGAAATGGCGTCTTTTTATCTTTACTTATACCGGAGCCAATAAAATTAGGTACGATCACGGTGTAACCAAGCATGATCATCATGCCCTCTGTTACATAAAGATCCTCACTGGTACCGCCGTCTCTGTTCAGATGCGCCATGGGCATGAAGATGATCACTCCTTTGCTCTTCCTGTTCAATGGATGGTATACCAATCCGGAGGCTGTAACCGGTTCGCCATTCGGGTCAACAGTGGGGTACGAAATAGCGGTTACACAAAAAGTGAGGCTTTTGTCTAAAATAATAGAGAGGACGCCTTCAAAAGATTCCATCATCGGATCAAATTTTCGAAGAGAAGAGAAATCAGCGCTCTCCCAGTTGAGTACGGAGTATTCGATCTCTTCTATTTTGTCCATTAGTGTTGGGGAGCAACCAATCAAAAGAAAATGGAGTGTGATAAGAATAAGGCTCTTCTTCATGAACAGATTCTAAAATATAATACAAAGGTAATAGCTTTATGATTTCTTACAGCAATCTGGCAACTTTCCAATCATGCTCTTCCTTGATGAGCGTAAGTCTACACGCTTTTCCATTAACAAATTCAGGAGTAAAAATGGAGTATGAAACAAAAGCGCTGTCTTTAGTGCGGTTTAAATCTACCTGTTCAATGCGAAAACTATATGCCGCAAGGTCAATACTCAATTTTTTTTGTGTCTCCGGAGGGTACCCGTGATAAGTTTGTGCATTTCTCTCCATGTCCGATTTAAGTGTGGAGCCGGAGGCGCACAAGTGTATGATCTGATCAAAATCGGGTTGATAATAGGCGGTGAGAAACGCCTTTGCAATCTGCTCCGGTGTGGGTGTCGATTCGGCAGGATGGTAACAGGAGACAGTCAATAAGAGGATTGTGGTAATGGTCAAAAAATATCGCATGGTTATGACAGTTTTACTATGGTGATTCCCGCCCCGCCTCGGTCTACATGATCGTCGGCAAAGGAGGATACGCCGCCAATGGTACGTAGGTGTTTTCTAATCTCTTCACGCAAGACGCCATTTCCTTTGCCATGCAGGATAGAGACTTCGCCAACACCTACCATCAGGGCGTCGTCGATAAAACGGATGAGGGTTTCGATGGCTTCGTCTAAACGCATGCCGCGCATATCGATAGAGGGCTTAAAGTTGAGGCGGCGTTCAGATAGGCCAAAATCTTGTGATGCACTTTTGGTCGTTACGGGAGGATGGAGGGTGCGGTATTCGTTTTGGGAAATCCGTTCCAATTTATCTACAGAAACAGTGGTGATAATGTGTCCAAAACCGATGTTTGCCTTTTTTCCGCTCAGGCGCAACACCTCTCCTGCCATATCGCCTCCTTTGAGGCGCACTTTATCGCCAACAGATAAGGGACGTTCCTCTTGATGCTTTGGTTTGGGCGGTTCGGGTGGTGCGGTTTTGCTTCGTTGCAATGCCCTCTCCGCCCTACGTTCTTTACGTTTGCGAATCTGGTCTATCTTTTGTGCAATCTTTTGGTCGGTGTCGGCGTGATTGTCGCTCTCCAACTCCTCTTTGATATGGGTGAGTAACTCCCGCGCTGTTTTGGTTTTCTCTTTTTCGGCTTGACTCTCTCTAATCTCCCGAATGGTGCTTTCGATCTGTTTGTTGGCAGCAGAGAGGATGCGTTTTGCCTCCTCTTTAGCCTCTGTGATGATGCTTTTACGCATCCGGCTAATCTCCTCAAGTTCGGTTTGGTACTTATCGGTAATCTTTTCGAGCGTTTTGTCTGTCTGTTTGATTCGGGCTAACTTCTCTTCTAAATTACGCCGGTTGCGTGCAATCCCCTTTAAACTCTTTTCTAAATCCACAAAACCGGTTCCGGCGTGTGTCTCAGCGCGTTTGAGTAATGATTCTGGAAGGCCGATTTTGCGGGCCAATTCAAAGGCAAAGGAGTTACCCGGAATGCCCGTTTCGAGCCGGAAAAGCGGTTGTATGTTTTGTACGTCAAACTGCATGGCACCATTGAGTACCCCTTTGCTACGGGTGGCAAAAAATTTGAGGTTGGTGTAGTGGGTGGTGATGACGCCAAAGCAGCCGCTCTGTTCGAACTGCTCTAAAATGGCTTCGGCAATTGATCCGCCGGCGGTGGGCTCTGTTCCGGCGCCAAACTCGTCGATAAGTAATAAGGCGTTTGGCGTGGCCTCTTCTAAAGCCCGCTTCATGTTTAACAGGTGTGAACTGTATGTACTCAGGTCGTTCTCGATAGACTGTTCATCTCCAATGTCGATAAAAATCGAAGCAAACATCCCCATCTCTGAACTTTCCGAAGCAGGTATCAGCAATCCGCACTGAAGCATGTATTGCAGCAACCCTACGGTTTTAAGGCAAACCGATTTTCCTCCGGCATTGGGCCCTGAAATGAGGAGGATATGCTTTTCCGGTGTTAAGGTAAGACTTAGCGGGACAATCTCTTTACGCTCTTTTTTTAGGGCGTTTTGCAAAAGCGGGTGACGCGCTTTTTGCAAACGGATGCCCGTTTCGGGAAGTAGGACGGGACGTCCTGCTTCCATCTGTATGGCTACCGTGGCTTTGGCACGGATAAAGTCGATTTCGGCCAAGAAATCGGCAGCGGTGATGAGTTCAGGTGCGTAAGGACGCAGGAAATCGGAGAAAGCGACCAAGATTTTGATGATTTCGCGCTGTTCGGCAAAGTGTAGCTCGCGTACCTGGTTGTTGAGTTCAACAACCTCATAAGGCTCTATAAAAGAAGTTTTTCCAGACGCCGATTCATCATAGACAAATCCTTTGATTTTGCGTTTATTGGCCGATACCACCGGAATCACCATCCGCCCGTCTCGAATCGATACCGATGCCTCTTCGTCTGCCACCCCCTCTTCCACAGCACTTCGCAGGATGGCTTGTATCCTTTTAGAGATAAGTTGCTCTTTCTCTTTAATGGAGCGTCTGATATCGTGAAGTGCGGGAGAGGCGTTGTCGCGGATTTCGCCAAATTTATCTAAAAGCAACTCTAAGCGACGTCCCACTTCGGGATAGAGTTGAACGTTTTGTGTCAGCGATTTAAGGGTAGGGTAGGCCTCCTCTTTGGTTTTCTCAAAAAAACGGATCACCCCGCGCAGGGTGTTTTGCGCCACCTGCAATTGAACTAATGAGGGGACATCGATATAGTATACCGGGCTCTCCAACTGTTTGAGAAAATGGAGCGTATCTACAAAACCGCTATCCGGAAACGTATTGTCTAAGAGGCAGATGGTACGCATTTCATCGCAAAGCAACAGTTGCCTGTAGAGTGTTTCGTAGTCGGTACAGAAAGTGATATCCGCCACTTTCTCTTTTCCGGCCAAAGAGGAACAGCGCTCCGTGATCGAATTTTTGATTCGGTCAAACCCGATTTTCTGCTCAAAGTTATGTGGATAGATCATGACACCAAAAAGTGCGGCAAAGATACAAATTGATAGGAGATATCAGGTATGGGAGATAATGTATATATTCGCATCCTTAAATTTGCCTGACTTGACTGCTTTTCACTATCCACTATTAGTGTTAACTGCCTATTTAATAGGCTCTGTATCCAACGCTATTTGGATTGGCAAGTTCTTTTGGGGGGTAGATGTTCGCCAATCGGGGAGTTTTAGTGCGGGAGCAAATAATGTACAGCGTATTCTGGGATGGAAGGCGGCGCTTCCCGTCTTTTTCTTAGATATCGGAAAAGGAGTTTTGGCCGTCTGCCTTGTCTTTATCACCGATTTTGAACCTGAAACCAATTCGTTTGTGGGCTTTCAGATTGGTTTGGGCTTTGCTGCCATTGTAGGACATATTTTTCCACTCTTCTTTCGTTTTCGCGGCGGAAAGGGAGTGGCAACCATGGCCGGAGTGATTCTGGCTATACACCCTTATGCTGCGTTAATCTGTCTTACTGTTTTTTTGATCTGCTTCCTGCTAACCCGTTATATATCTGTGGGGTCGATAGTTGCCGCCACCTGTTTTCCCTGTTTGGTAAATAGCATGTTTGCTTTATGGCTTCAACCTGAAGAGACCCTCACACTTAAAATCTTCAGTATTGTGGTGGCGGCGTTGATATGGATTACACATGCCAGAAACATCGTTCGGATATTTCAGGGGAAAGAGGAGAAGTTTGTGTTGAGGCGCACCCCTCCCATTGAGGCCGATTTAGCGTTAAGACAAATATTACACTAATTTCTGCTCTACAGCCATCCGTACCAACTGTGCTGTGTTGTGCACATTAAGCTTGAAAATCAGGTTTTTTCGATAACTTTTGATCGTTTCGTAACCAAGGCACATTTTGTCTGCTATTTCACTACTGGTACTTC
>Ga0209628_10003236_pt1 | contig 11336 bp, 9 predicted proteins | sample TergutCu122P4_FD_187285 | JGI IMG/M metagenome (GOLD analysis project Ga0209628, IMG submission 187285) | Cubitermes ugandensis P4 segment gut microbial communities from Kakamega Forest, Kenya - Cu122 P4 (SPAdes) (version 2) | ecosystem: Host-associated > Arthropoda: Insects > Digestive system >...
TTTACGAATTAGGTCAATATGAATCGGCGATAAAAAACTATTCGGCGGCGGCCGAACTCGATCCGGCTTCGGCAAAGGCCCGTTACAATCGGGGCGTGGCGTATGAAGCCCTCGGGTATTATAACAACGCGACGGAAGATTATTTTGCGGCTGTCAGCTTGGATCCAAAATTTATTCCCGCATGCAGGAGGTTGGATTTTTTACAACCTGCGGCAAGCGTCACGCACATAGCCGAAACCTGCGCACAAAGACAGGTTGTGCGATGAAATTAGAATTCAAGCCCGATTTTGAGGTTGCACGCGGCAACTGGATCGCATATTGGAAAAATGAAAATAAACGTCCGCCTATCTGGGTTGTCACGCCGAAGCAAGGTGTTGCGCCCGTCGACCTCCCCGCCTATTTGGCGGGCCATGACGGCAATTTCGATCCGATCGTCGATCAAGTGCTTTCGTGGGCCGAGTCGCACGAATTCGTCGGCGACGCCATCCCTAATTATTATGCGGAGTTCGGCCCCGATTCATTTGCTTCTTTTCTCGGCGCCGACTTGCGTTTTTTACCGCGGCAGCAAACGAGTTGGAGCGTCCCTTTTGTAGACGAATGGGACGATATTGAAATAAAGTTCCAAAGGGACGGTTACTGGTGGCAAATGACGGAAGCGTTTATCAAAGCGTTGCGGGCACGGTGCGATGGCAAGTTGCTGATAACCCCGCCGGCGCTTGCCGCCAATCTGGATGCGCTTGCCGCGATACGCGGCGCCGAGAAGCTGCTGCTTGACCTGGTCGAAGTACCTGAAAAAATAAATTACGCCCTGTCCCGAGTATGCGACGCGCATTCCGAAATAATGCAAGCATACGCGGAATTAACGGATTTCGACGCATACGGGACCGTAAACTGCGAAAAATACTATTCCCCGGGCCGGCAAAGCAGGCCGCAATGCGATATTTCATGCATGATAAGCGGGGATATGTTCCGGGAATTCGTCATACCCTCCCTTGAACGGGAAGCCGCCGATATGGAAAACGTCGTATACCACCTGGACGGACCGGAAGCCGTAAGGCATTTGGATGCGCTTCTGGAAATGGATTGGCTGGACGCCGTAGACTTTATCCCCGGCGAAAACGGCATCGGTAGAGACTGGTCAAAAACATACAAAAAAATAATTGCCAAAGGCAAGGGATATAAACAAATGGTTTTCGACCACATGAATTTGAAACGAATTTGCGAAAACCCGCCTTCCCGCAAAATATTCTTCGTAACCGCGGCTTCCACAAAAACAGAGGCGGAAGAATTGATTGCCGACATTATAAAAATTTGGCCATATTGAGGTGGTTTTCTTGAATTTACCCGCAAAAGAAAAAACCATACTGCGCGAATTGGCGAAAAAGGTAGCGGAACTGTCCGTTTCGCCTATAAACAAGGAGCGGCGCGATCGTGCCAGGGATGTCAACGATTTGATACCGCGAAAACCGATTGTATGGTTAAATGAATTCCCCTGGCATGAAATGGACATCGACGGCAAGCTTCGCTGCATATGCGAGGACGGCTTCGCGCGCGCGATGGAACAGAATCTGCGTAAGACTTTGTACCGTTGGGAATACATACAGGCGGACATGGTGTTGGAAAAAGAATATATAATATTCAAATCATACGACGACGATATGTGCGAACTTGAAATAAAGGAAAACAAACTTTACGGCGACAAGGAAAGCCGGATTGCATCGCACGAATATATTGACCAGCTTGATTGCCTGATAGAAGATAACGCACTCAAGCTCCCCGTCGTCAAGGCGGACAAGATAGCGGACACGCGTAATCTTGAATGGGCGAACGAAATCCTGGACGGGATAATGCCGGTCCGTCTTTGCGGCTATTTTTTTTATCACGCCCCATGGGATCTGATAATCCAGTTGCACGGCGTGGAAAAAACGATGGTTGATTTATTGGAACGTCCTGAGTTAATGCATGCGACAATTAAAAGGTTTACCGAAATCGGATATTCCAGAATGAAACAAATGGAGTCGGAAGGGCTTTTGGGCAATGGAAATCCGGATATTCATTTTACGCCCGCCTATTCGTCCGTTACAACAAAGGACCAGCCCGCGCAGTTAAAAGACGTATGGTTCCGTGGCGCCGCGCAGATCCTGTCGGCCGTTTCGCCGGCGATGTGGGATGAGTTTGAACTCCAATACGCGAAGCCGTTGATGGCTGAATTCGCCTTAGTCTATTATGGCTGTTGCGAGGCGCTGGACAATAAGATCCCATTGCTCAGAACAGTTCCAAACCTCCGTAAAATCGGTGTGAGCCCTTGGGCCAACCCTGAGAAATGCGCGGAGCAAATCGGCGGCGACTATGTTTTTTCGTATAAGCCCAACCCCGCGGCAGTCGCAGGCGCATTCGATCGGGAAACGACGCGGGCCGAAATCGCGCGCGTTCTTGAAACATGCAAAAAAAATGGATGCCCCTGCGAATTCATTTTAAAAGATATCAGCACGATTTCATATAAACCCACAAACCTAATCGAATGGGTTAAGACGGTTATGTCCACAATAGACGCTTTTTTCCGTTAACATAGCATTTAAGAGTGTTATTGTTTAGCGATACTATATCGCCGATAATATTCATTTACAAACGATTTTTTATTGATATAATAGGTTTTATACTGCAAAAATAAAAAATAATTATAAAGAACGCTCGAGTTGACATGCTTTTTGGGGGTGATTATATGCGGGACAATAAACCGCGTCATATCATGTGGCGCAAATTATTCAAGCGCGAATTTATCCCTCTTTATTTGATGGCGCTGCCGGCGTTCACTTATCTGTTAATTTTTCATTACGCGCCGATGGTGGGCATATTGATAGCCTTTCAAAAATTCGACGTGAAAAAGGGCTTTTTCGGAAGCCCGTTTGTCGGCTTAAAAAACTTCGAATTTTTATTTGCAACGACGGACGCCTTCAATATCACGCGAAATACGGTACTCTATAATCTCGCGTATATATCGACCGGCATGGTTTTTGCCGTCGCCCTCGCAATAGTCATCAGCTTGCTCCGTACCAAGCGTACCGGCAAGGTTTACCAAACTATATATATGCTGCCTTATTTTCTCTCGTGGGCGGCGGTGGGTATCGCAACCGACGCCTTTTTAGTTGAGAAAGGCGTATTAAGCAAGTTTATCAGCGCGATTGTCGGTGAAACAACCAAAGTAAATTGGTACAATCTACGAAGTTTCTGGCCGCCGTTTTTGGTATTTATGAAAAACTGGAAAGAGCTCGGTTATTCCGTCGTGCTCTATTTGGCGATCATATCGGGAATCCCTGCGGAATACTACGAAGCGGCAATGATGGACGGGGCGTCCAAGTGGAAGCAAGTATGGCATATCACGATACCCCATATGCGGTTTATCATATCCATATCGCTTATTCTCGCGATGAGGGGCATAGTTAACGGCGATTTCAGCCTTCACTATATTATCCCGAACGCCGCTGACAACGGATTCTTGTATCCCGTCATCGACATCATAGACACCTATGTTTACCGCGGGCTGATGAAAGCGCAAAACATCGGTATGTCCGCCGCCGTCGGCATGTATCAGGCTGTGATCGGCATGTTCATGATGTTGTTCATTAACTGGACCGCTACAAAGATAGACCCGGAAGTTTCATTTTTTTGAAAGAGGGGCGGGTAGTGGCTGTGTCTACGGAAGCTGCGATAAGTAAAAAGGACGCTAATAAAATACGGAGAAAAGCGGAAAAAAGCAAAAAACGCCTGACCGAAATCTCTATCGGCTGGAATGCCGTATTTCTTTTGATACTGACCGTCGGAGTCCTGCTAACGGTTTTGCCTGTCGCAATTATCGTAATCGTTTCGTTCTCCAGCAAGGAGAGCATCGCATACGCCGGCTACTCCTTCTTCCCTACGGGATGGTCGACCGAAGGTTATGCCATTATGTTTAAGATGGGCAGACAATTGGTGCAGTCATATTTCGTTTCAATCGGATATTCCGTTTCGGGTACGGCCGTCAGCTTGCTTATCATGAGTTTATACGCTTATGTGCTGCTGCAGAAAAAGTTTATCCCCCGCAAGTTCCTGACCTGGTTTATGTTCTTCACGATGATATTCAACGGGGGACTCGTGCCAAGCTATATATTGCATACGCGGTATCTGCATCTTAACGATACTTTCCTTTTATTCGTGGTGAGTAACGCTGCAGCCTGCTACAGCATTATTATCCTGCGCACTTTCATGAAAACCACTGTGCCGGATTCGTTGATAGAATCGGCGTGTATTGACGGAGCGGGGCATTTCAGGATATACCTGACTATTGTCATGCCTTTGTTAAAGGCCGGTTTGGCCACGATGGGGCTGTTTGCATTCGTTATGCGGTGGAACGACTGGTTCCTGGCGTTTTTTTATAATACCGACCAAAACCTGATCCCATTACAGACATTACTCTATCGGATGATTAAAAAAGTCGAATACTTTACGAACGGCGATCCAATGTCAAACACTCCCGAAATGCAATTGATATTAAGGAACTTGCCCAAGGCCAATCTACGCATGGCCGTTACGGTGATGGTCGTCGTGCCGATTATTTTCGCTTATCCGTTCTTCCAGCGTTACTTCGAAAAAGGCATGCTGGTCGGAAGCCTTAAAGAATAAGTGATCTTTTGTCCACATGGGCTTTAGATAGCAAAAGAAAAAAACGCAAAAATCGCCGGGAATGCCCCGGAAATATGAATGGGGGTAGTAAAATAAAATGAAGAAACGCACGGCATTTATCCTGCTCGCGTCATTAATGATCATGTCAATAGCGGCGGCATGCGGAAGCCCGGCTAATAATGACGCAACCACTGCCGCTTCCGAAGCGGCCAAAACCAAAGCCGAAGCGCCCGCATCTACAACTAAAGCGCCTGAAACCACTACCGAAGCGCCTGCAACCACAACCAAAACGTCCGAAACCACTACAAAAGCGCCCGCAACCGCCAAGGCGGCGGAAACGTCGCCTAACGTTGCGGCTGACGCAGCCAAAGAAATTATCTGGTGGGTAGGACACACGAACGACGGCGGATTTGATTGGGATACAGTATATAAAGAAGCCGCCGGTTACGTACTGAAGACGCTAAATATTAAAGTCGACTTTAAGTGGATGGACGATTGGCAGCAGGCTAGGGAAAGGTTCCCGATTATGATAGCAGCAGGGGAAGACCTTGGCGTAATGCCGTTCACTTCCTACGGCGTCGACTATCTCAGGGAAGCTTTATCAGGGGCGTTCACGCCGATGGACGATCTGCTTGCCCAATATGCACAGGGCACAAAAGCATTATTCCCCGACAAGATATGGGACGCTATGAGAGTAAAGGGTATAATTTACGGAGTTCCGACAAACAGGGACAACTGCGTAATCGAAAGCGCCGTATATAATGTGGAAATGGCTGAAAAGCTCGGAATCGACATGAGCAAATATACCACATGGACAAACATTATGGACAAAGAGGATTTATTAAACGAGATTTGGGAGAAGCGCCGGGAGCTGATGCCAGAATGGGGCGAACATGCCATTATGCTGGGAATGCCAGTGCCGCAATCCACGTTTGCGATGGAACAGCCAATCGGCAATTTTCTTGCCGCCGTTTATAACTATCCGGATATAAATGACTTCCCGGGCAAAGACAAAGATACCGTGTTCAACATGTATGAAACGCCGGAGTATTACGAATACATAAAGATGGCCGCCCGGTTGGCGAAAGCCGGAATCATCCCGACTGACGCGGTCGATCAAATTAAGACCGACGGCGGCTTCTTCTTTGAAACGCTTACGGGCTGGATTATAGTGGACGAAACCCATTGGAAATCTGAAAACCCCGAGTCGGTACTAGTAAAACACATGCCTGCGGCGCGCAACTGGACCGATACCTTCTCTTACCAAGTTGCGGGCGTGGCGATTTCATCAATGACCAAGGAACCGGAAGCCTGCATGAGAGCCATAGAACTCATGAACACCGATTCGTTCCTGGCGACGTTGGTGCGCTTCGGGGTGGAAGGCATCCACTGGAATTATGACGCAAACGGCAAAATGGTTCAAACAGATCCAATTACGTACCAAAATTGGTACGGAGCTTTTATCGGCAACGTTATGGTCGTAAACGCGCCCGAGAAGTTTGCAGGCCCGAACAATGAATTTTTTACGATTTTGCAAGCGTCAAATAAAAATGCCAGCACAAACCACATGGGTTTTATGATGGATACGGAGTCGGTCGAAAACGAACTAACCGCGCTCCGAGCCGTTATCGCCGAATACGATACCACGTTGAGAGGTTTGCTTAAAGATGAAAGCGCGGCGGTGACGCTCGCGGATGAATTCAATGCTAAATTATACGCTAACGGCCTGCAGAAGGTACATGACGAAGTGACCAGACAGTTGGATGTTTGGAAATCTGAAAACTAAGTTACAAAAAATTTATTATCACATAAAAAAGCCTCCCGGCAAAACCGGGAGGCTTTAAGATATTACTGTGTAATTGTAAGGATGCGTTCCGCGATAGCGGCGTTATGCCCGATCTGATCGGAGAACTTCTGGAATGCGCCCATGCAGGCGACGTCGCATGGTTTAATGTTCCTATAGATATCTGTGAAAACCGATTCAGTTATTTTTGTAATTTCATCCGGTTCTTTACCGCAAAAAATATTGCCTCCCGCGAATATCTTGATTGCGATACATTGTTTTTTTACCGTACGGATCGCTTTGTACATAATCGGCGGATCCTCCGGAATGAAACCGACTTCCCCGGGTTCTTTCGTTGCCGAGCTGTTTTGCCGATCTATTTGCGTCCGGCGAAAATTGTATAGGGAAACCGTATAGAAATCCGCTCCCCAATTTTCGCTTTCTGCCCTTAATAAATTTACGGGGTCGTGTGTGCCGATGCCTATCGGTACATGCGTGGCGCGCAGTAGTTCAATGTTTTTTACCAGGTCTTCAACTCTATCTTCTTCACATAATAAATCCGTCATCCCGCCTTGATGATAGATTCCTATTGGATTACACGCGATCATTTTCTGGAGGGTGGCTTCAATCGCCATCGCCGGGAAGGATTGAAATATTATGTTCATTTTCCCGCCTTCGTTGCGATATTGGCGTAAAACCCGTAAAATAAACGGGTCGGCAAGCGGCATGCATGTGTTGATCCCGCTTTCCTCAGCGGTAAAAAGCGCCCGTACGCATTTATCCGCCGTATAGTAATCCATCATTTCGTCCGCGGGGTGTTCGGGTATGTACGAATGCCCGCCGAATGGGTTATCGCCCAATATGAGTCTTGTTATTTTGGTCCCGAAAAAATCCGTGGTCGCAATCATAAATTATCCCCCTTTAAAGATTTATTATGCTCTTTAAAATTATATCAAGCAGCTGCTTTGGATCGAGAGCGTCCGCTATTCGGACATTGCTTCCATCCGTGCCGCATATGCATTTTCCATATCGTTCCTTCGCGGTTACGACGTTTATCGAACATGCGCGAAATTCAAACAACTTAGGGTATAGATAGGCTAAAACCGCCGTGGAGTCATGCATGACCGCGCCGCCGTCGCCATATGCCACGCAAAGCCGATGATTTACGCGCAGGATGGACGCCATGAAGTTTGCGATTTTAGTGCCGGCCTTTCCGATTTTTTCGATATCGCATAAATCGAAGAATACCTTGGTCGTCGTATCCAGCGGCGTCAATATGATATTGGGCATCGTTGAAAAGACATGGTTGGCGCTTTCGGCGTCGCAGTATATGTTAAATTCCGCGTCCGCCGTCACATTGCCTTTTTCTATGCCGCCGCCCATAATGACGACTTGATTAATCATGTTCGCGGCTTCCGGGTATTTTCTTATCAATGAGGATAAATTCGTTAGCGGACCCAAAGCAATATAATCGATGCTTTTTTCGTCCCGCATGAGGTCAAACGGTATTTTTAGATAGTCGCCGGAAATCGCTTCTTTAATGCGTAGGTTTTCCGACAAGCTGCGCTGCATTCCGCCCAGCCCGTCGCCGCCGTGTATGTTGGAAGCGTCGCCGTATGCCCCGTTTCCTCCCGGCGCCGGCCCGGCCGCCCCGCGCACGACCGGAATGTCGGCGGCGCCCAGTATGGAAACGAGAGCCGCCGCGTTTCGCGTCGTGTTATCGATTGAGGTATTGCCGTAAGACGTAAGAATTAACCCGACTTTATCTTTACGGGCTTTGAGAAGGACGGCTATGGCTACGGCATCGTCTATGCCCGGATCGGTGTCCAATATGATTTTACGCGTATTCATTATTCGTGGTTTTCATGAAAGTAAAAAATTTTGTGGCCGGTACCAGCTGACAGCGACGGAACAATAAGCATATACCATATTTTAGTTATTCATTAAATATCGCTTGATTATGTTTATTAAGTCTTTGCATATGTAGATTATAAATGATAGCTGTTCAGAGTTGGTTTTAAATGACATTTTATATCTGGCTTGAGTGTTCCATAGAACCCAAATTCCCCATTTTGACATTATATTATCACATGCCATTTTTAAAGGCGGAATTTCTGTTTTTTCCTGAATATCAAGGGCAAGACTATTCAAATCATGGCCATAAACATAATCTATATTGTAAATATCGCATATATGTTTCAGAAGAAACTCTAAAGATTGCCTGCTAAGAACCGCACATGCCCGCATGTGTATATCTGTCATATCGGGGGAGCATGTTTTAATGCTTTCAAGTTCTGTTGTTGCGAGAGACAGATAATGGCATCCCTGCCGAAACATCAGCATATAACCACGCCTTCCAATACTTTTTTATATAGAAGAACGTCTTCCTCTAAATCCAGATCGTTTAATAATACAAGATCATAGCGGCATACCCCCTTGGTTATGGCGGATATGACATGACATACTTGATTAAGCGAAGATTCATTGTTTTCAGATAGCTCAATGGCGAGGTCTATGTCGCTGAACCGCGAGCATGAGGAGTTTGCCGCGCTTCCGAACAAAAAAACAGTTTTACAGAGTGATTGTATGGTTTCATTGATGGATATGGCATGTACAACCTCTTGCCTAAAAGGGTGTATACGCGTCCACTTGGATCCGCCGGATGTCCAGTCGGGATATAGAATCGTATTTTCATAAGCCCATTGCTTAAATGTTTTATAAGGCAACAAATCACCTCGTTACCAAAGCAACTTCATACCAATTAACGGAGAAGGAGGGATTCCTACGGAGAAGGAGGGATTCCATGCTGCGGTTACTACTTTATCGCATCATGGTACGTCGCGCAAAAGGCGCGCTCCTTACGCCTTCGCTAAAAACATGCACCCGGCATGTTTTCTTAACGCTCGCCGCCCTTCCGGGTTCGAATCCCTCTTTATTGCCGATGTTCCTACGGAGAAGGAGGGATTCGAACCCTCGAGACGCTTTCAACGCCAACACGATTTCCAGTCGTGCGCCATAAGCCGGACTAGGCGACTTCTCCATGCGCTTACACATTGATATTATGCGCGAGGGCGCCGGATTTGTCAAGAATGCAACGAATGAATTGTAATTCACAATTACAAATATGTTATACTTTGATTTAAGCATAAAATAAGCGTTATAATAATAAAAAATATTAACCAAAGAAAACATACTGATGGAACAGGACTTTCGCCCCCCGAAAGACGCGCTGAACCTTAGGGCGTACGTGTTTAAATATCCGAAGCAGTTTTGGCTGCAAGCCGCCGGCGGCGTCGTATATAACACCGTCGTGGTTTTCGGCGCGATTTTTTTGGGCATGGCGATAGACGCCGCGGATCTCGTATATAAAGGCGAAGCTCCGGTTTCGCTGTTTTACCGAAACCTTTGCGCGTATATCGGCATTAACGTCGTATTCCAAGTCGCGCGGTATTTTAAACGCTACTACATGCGCATGATTAATAACCTGATGAGCTGCGATATCCGCGCGGGCCTTCTTTCGGCTCTTTTCGACATGGAGATGGCGGAGTTGAACCATGAGAAGGTCGGCGACATGATGAGCCGGATGATTGGGGACGTCGAACAGGTCGGCTCGTCCGTCAGAAGAACGATTACCGAGATATGGGATACCGTCCTTTTGATGATTTCATATTTCGTCGCATGCATGGCATACAGCCCAAGGATAACCTTGATAGCGGCTATTCCCATCCCCATAGTAATCGTTCTTGCCCAAGCGGTCCGGACGCCGCTGTATAGATTATCGCAAAAGGCCCGCAAGGCGGCCGCGGACGTAAATGTCCATCTACAGCATAATATATCGGGCATTACGCTTTTGCGTCTATATGGCTTGGAAAAAGCGGACGGGCGCCGATTTTCCAAACTCCTGGAAGAACAATTGAAGTGGAATATTTTGTCGTATGCGTTGCAAGGCGGAGTTACGCCATTGTATATACTGTTCGCCGCGAGCGGAATCGTATTCGTCGTCGGTCTCGGCGGGGGCAATGTGGTCGGCGGCGTATGGACTTTGGGGATGTTCACCGCATATTTAAGCATGTTTACGGCGATGGCGGTCAGGACGAATACCGTAGGGCGCGTAATGAACACTTGGCACGGCGCGAAAGCGTCATGGGACAGGATATGCGAAAAATTAGCCGCGGACGGCAAGCAAAACGAAAATGATGCGAATGGGCGTAAAACGCATGTAACAGCGTTGCCGGCGGTTGAATCGAATATGCAAGCCACAGCGCCGCATACACCAAATGCGACGGCCGCCGAGCCGAATATACCGGTAGTCGAGTCGCATACGCCAAACATGCCGGCCGTCGATCAGTTTATGCAAGCCACAGCGTCGCACACACTAAACGTGCCGGCCATCGAACCGCAATCGTTAGCTACTGTAACGCACGCTCCGGCTGCCGCGCCGCAACTCCGCTATCGCGTCCCCGCGCTTGACGTAAAATCCTTATCGTTCCGTTACCCGTTCAGCAGCGAGGATTGTCTGTCCGACATCACGTTTACCGCCAATGAAGGCGAAATAATCGGAATCACCGGTCCGGTCGGCTCCGGGAAATCCGCGTTGGCGGCGGCGCTTTCCGGATTGTATCCGTACGGGGGCGAAGTCTGCGTATACGGGACGCCGCTCAGAGAGTTGCATGAAAATCGGCATGAAATAATATCGTTCATGGACTCCGACCAATTCATATTTTCGGACGACGTTTCGTTTAACGTCACGTTCGGCCGCCGAAGCGCCTGCGCCGGCGGCGGTAGCGACGCGGCGGTTGCCGCCGCTATATCTCTTGCCTGTATGGACGGCGACGTGAGCAGTTTTGAAAACGGGATGGATACGCGCCTGATGGAACGCGGCGTCCGGATATCA
>Ga0209628_10003237_pt1 | contig 11333 bp, 5 predicted proteins | sample TergutCu122P4_FD_187285 | JGI IMG/M metagenome (GOLD analysis project Ga0209628, IMG submission 187285) | Cubitermes ugandensis P4 segment gut microbial communities from Kakamega Forest, Kenya - Cu122 P4 (SPAdes) (version 2) | ecosystem: Host-associated > Arthropoda: Insects > Digestive system >...
TGGTGTCTGGCCTAGTCAGTACGGAGTTTCGTCGATTTCCGAGACAACGTTAGTGTTTCTGTGGTTGGGTGAGCGGGGTTACGCCTCGGCTGCGGCCTTTGCGGTCCTTTCGGCGACGAATTGGCCCAGCTTGATCTGGAGCAGCTCAGGGTCGGGGCCTCGGGCGATGGTTGAACCGCCGTCCAGTACGAACTCCAGTCCCGTGACGAACTTGGCCTCATCCGACACCAGGAAGACGATCGCGTTCGCGGTCTCCCAGACGGTCTTGCGCCCGCCCTTGAGCAGCACCGACAGCTCGTGCTGCTTGGCGGCGGTCTCGGCGTCGATGCCACCCGCGAGGTGCTGCAGACCCTCCAGGCCCATGACGCTCGCCACCTGGCCGAGCACTAGCGTGTTGATGCGCACCCCCATCGGGGCGTAGTAGCGGGCCGACAGCTCGCCCCACTTGTTCATCGCGGCTTTCGACAGGGCATAGAACCCGTACCCGATGTTGATGCCGGTGCCGTTCTGGCGGCTGGCGATCGAGGAGACGTTCACGATGGCCCCGCCGGTTTCCTGCGCGGCCATGATCGGCGCACACTCCAGCGTGCACCACACGCAGCCGACCAGGTCGACGTCGATGGTTGACGGCCTCAAGCGTCGCGGTGTTGGTCTTGAAGTCGAACTCAAGGTTCACCCCGACGTTGTAGACCATGATGTCGACGCGTCCGAATTTGTCCTTGACATCGGCAAACAGCTTGGCGCACTGGTCGCGGTCGACCACGTCCAGCTCGTACGCCCAGCCCTTGCCCCCCTCCGCCTCGATCATGTCGATGGTGGCTTGGGCGCGTTCCAGGTGCCGGGCGGCGGCCACCACCGTGGCGCCGTGCCTGGCCAGTCCGATGCAGGTGGCCCGGCCGTTGCCGAGACCCTCACCCGGCGACTGCCCCCCGCCGACGACCACGGCTATCCGTCCGGTCAAATCGTGTTCCATGATGTGCCTCCTCCTTCGCACGTACGCGGCCCCGCGACCTCACGAGACCACAATTTCACTCCAGTGCAGCGGCTCGTACTTGGCTCTTTCTCGCTGCGTGAGACCCGCCATCGATGGTTCCGATGTCGCACCTTGTCAGTACGAAGCTCCTATCGATTCGGTGATATCGTCTGTTCGTCTGTGGTTGAGTGAGCGGGGTGGGGTCGGATGGTTCTTGGGCTCGACTCGTCCGGGCAAGAAGAACCGTCCCCACTGTCCGGCGAACCACCCCAAGACACCCAGATCGGTCAGGCCGCCCTTGGGCTTCATGCAGTGGCCCGGGATCACAGACCCCCCGTGGCCGCTTTCTGTGGTTGCTAGCGAAGGAGCGAGCTTGTGGGCGATGGCCTACTGGAATCTAGAAAATATCTGGGCGATATTGCCACGGAAGCATGGTAACTGTATGCTGATGGAACATACCCTGGACCCTAGGGGCGACGAGATGTATGAATCGTCGTCACCAAGGGCAGTAACTCGAAAGGAATGAGTATGTCTATCCGACGCTCTTGGTTAGCGGCGTTAGTGCTCGCTCTCATCGGGCCACTGGTCTATCCCATGGCCGCCTCGGCGGAGGGTCCGTCCGGCTCCGACTCCTCGCGTCTCGGCTATGTGGTCGTGAACGAGGCTGACGCTTCGCGAGTGGGTGATGCGGTCTTCTATCCGACCGGCCGGATCGCCGACGATACTGTTGTCGTGATCGCCGACGCGGAAGGAAACCTTCCGGGCAACATCACCGAGGCTCAGTTGCAGCAACTCGTCCAAACCCGCAATGCGGATGCGCGATCCACTGCGGCTGTGACAGTGGGGGAACCAACACGCGGAGGGTCTCAGTGGTCGGCGCCCCTCGGATGCAAGTACGGCCCCATAGCCACGTCTTCGACTGCGGTCATGGGGATGAACGCTGACTACAAGGAGACCTACGCATTCTGGGTGAATACTGGTTCTCCGGCAAATGGTTCCGCCAAGGGCTACTACAGGGGCTACAACGGATCAACTTTCGGGACATGGGCTTCCTGGTATTGGATTGGTTCCTCCAGCGGCGCAACCACAAAGGGCACCGTGCCGTGGGGCAACACGCTGGCGTACCCCGAATTCCAGGGAGCGGCGACCTACTGTTCAGCCGTTTCACTGGGAGCGTACACCTCATGAGGTGGCACATTGAGGTCTGACTCGGATAGTGGTGTGGCGCTTGGCCGTGTCAACACAGGTTCGCACGCCGAGCATGTGGGTGTCGCCCCAAGCGCCCACCACTGTCCCAGTGACATCTACCAAGAATAGGAGCTAGTCAATGCAACAAGGCATCATAATGCAGCCGCCACCGATGGCAAGACCGTTGCCAGTGCCGCACCGGCTTCGTGTGGTGCGGGCTATTATCATCTACAGGTGGCTGGCGCCGCATGGGGGCGCAGATGGGAGTAATCATGAATGAGACTTGTGCCTTTTCCGTGAGGCCATTCGATGGCGTGTGGACGACTCGGGACCGTCGCGGTGTGTCGCCGCAGCGGGTCCGGCGTGGTTGGCGGGGTTTGGTGGGTGTCGCGGTCTTGTTTGGTGGGGTTGTGGCTGGGTGTGGGGTCGTGTCGCCTGGGGGTTCGCCTTCGGGGTCGGCGGCGGTGTCGGTGTGTGACCAGAAGGCGCAGGTTGTGGTGTCGATCACGTTGGGTATCGGGTCGGTCGATGCGGGGACTGCGGTGGGTGTGTTGGCGCCCCGGGTTGAGGCTGCGGGGTTTGTGGCTGATGTGAAGGGGCAGGGTGCCCGGGTCACGGTTGATGTTTGTCAGGCGATCACGGACGAGCAGGTGACCTGGCTGTTGGGGTGGTTGACGAATTCGGGGCAGTTCGGGATTCATCAGGTGTTGGGTCAGGCGGATGGTTCCAGTACGGTGTTCCCGGTTCCGGGTGCTGGGTCGGATACTTCGGGGTTGGACGCGGCCTTGGCGGCTAAGTTGGGCTGGCGTCCGGCGGCGGCTGATCTGGCTGGGTTCACGCGGTTCGACTTGTGCGCGTCGAAGGCCTCGATGGTTGTGTTGGATGCGGGTCTTGGTTCCGGTGTGGTCTGTGACGCGAGTCGTGGGGTGTTGGCTTTGGTCGGGCCTCGGTTGTTGGATGGTGGTGTGGTCGAGTCGGCGGTGGTTGCTGCCAGTGGGCAGGCGACTCCCGGGATCACGGTCAAGTGGACGGCGGAGGGGGCGGCTGGTGTTGGTTCGGTCACCGGTTATCTGATGAAGCAAGCCTCGCCTCAGGATCGGTTGGCGTTGGTGCTGGGTGGTGTGTTGTTGACGGCCCCTGAGGTCAAGGACGCGATCGATACACGGGAACTCCAGATCATGGTCTCTGACATGAGCCAGCAGGATGTGGCGGTCTTGGCGGTGGTCTTGGCGCACTCCTCAACCCCCGTGCCGTTCGAACTCGTCGACTGGCACCGGGTCTGACCACCGGACAAAGCGCTACATGACCGGCCCTGTGGTTACCGCGTCGTCGTACGGCGGGTCAACCGGGTGGTCACCACGCCGGCGGCCGCGACCAGCAGCCCCAGCAACGCCAGCGCCGGGGTCCCGGCCGGTCCGGTCGCCGTACCGCCTGTTTGCACTACGATCTCCGCGTACGTCACTGTCTCGGTCACCGACACCGGGGCCGCCGCAACCGGGGAGGTCACCGGCAGGAACGGCACCTCTGCCCGGTCAACCGCCGCACCCGGCAGCACCGGGGAGACCACCACCGGGTAACCGGCCGCGTCCGTCTCCCAGCTCGCCACGCCGGTCACCGCGTCCGTGGTCACCGTCCACTTGATCTCCTGGACCACATCCGCCGGGGTCAGCGCACCCGCGCCCGTGTAGCGCACCGTCCGGGTCGAGGTCATCGCGCTGACCAACATGTCATGCCTGACATGGACCGTGATCACCTGGTCGGCGGCGTCGTCGTGGTCGTAGTTGGCCACGTTGTCGACCGAGTCCAGGACGTAACCATCCGGCAGGCCCTCCGCCGCCCGGTCCGCCGTGAAGCCCACCTCGCTCCCGGACAGGCCGGTCAGCCTCGCCCGGAAACCGGAAACCGGGGTCACCACGGCATCCCCGGCATCCTTGTCAAGGAACACCACGTTCACCACCTGGGTGTTCGCCGCGTACATCACCAGGACGACCGCCGACGCCGGCTTGGTCGTGGTCGGGCTCGTCAGCTGGACCGCCGGCACCGTCGCGATGTCCGGGGTGAGACCGGCCACCACGGGGCTGGCGACTTCGGGGTACGCTGTCGGCGTCGCCTCGTACGTCGTCACTTTCGTCACCTTGTCGGTCGTCGTCGCCCAGTGGATCTCCTGGACCACATCCGCCGGGGTCAGCGCACCCGCGCCCGTGTAGCGCACCGTCCGGCTCGTCACCATCGTCCCGTGATCCAGACCGTGCACCAGGTGGACCGTGACCGACTGATCCACCGTGTCATCGAGGTCGAACGTCGCGACGTTGTCGACCGACTTCAACTCATACCCAGCCGGCACGCCCCTCGCCGCATCCGCTTGGGTGAAACCGACCGGTGTGCCACCCGTCCCGGTCTTCGTCGCCACGAACCCGGCCGCCGGCGTCACCGCCGCGCCGCTCGCGTCATCGTCCACGTACGAGACGTTCACCCGCTGCTGCCTCGGCGCGTAGGTCACCCTCACCACCGACGAGATCGGCTGGTCCCGGGTCGGGGACGTAACACCGGACGCCGGGACGCTGGCCACATCCGGGGCGTACCCATTCAGCGCTGGGCTGGCCACCGCCGGATAGCCCGCCGAGGCCGTGGTGTAGACCACGTCGTCGGCCGCGAAATCGATCGTGACAACCCACTCCACGCTCTGCACCACGGTCGCCGGGGTCAGACTCCCGGCACCCTCGTACTGGATCGTGCGCGTCAGCGTCATCGTCGTCCGGTCCATCGTGTGGGTGAGGTGAACCGTGATCGTCTGGTTCCGCCCGTCGGCGAAGTCGAAGGCGGTCACGTTGTCGATCGACTTCAGATCGTAGCCGGCCGGGATTCCGGTCCGCGCCTTCGCCTCCGTGAAACCGACCGCGCTGCCCGACGCCCCGGTCAGCCGCGCCTCGAACCCGCCCGCCGGGCTGACAGGCGCGCCGGAAGCGTCGTCGTCGACGAAGACCACGTCCACGACCTGGAGTGTGGGGGCGTACGTCACCGTCACGTCCACCGACGCCGGTGCGCTCGTCGCGGGCGACGTCACCGTGAGCGCCGGCACGACCGCGACATCCGGGGCGTACCCATCCACCGCCGGGCTCGTCACCGCCGCGTAACCGGCCGACTTCGCCGTATATCTTGTGACGTGCGACACCGCGTCGGTCACGTAGTCCCACTCCACGCTCTGCCTCACGTCCGCCGGGGTCGCCGCGCCGGCGCCGGCGTAGTGGATCGTACGAGTCGTGGTGACCGTCCCGCCGCCCAGATCGTGACGCAGGTGAACCGTGATGGTCTGGTCGGTGGTGGCGAAGTTGGTGACGTTGTCGAGCGACGCGAAGACGTAGCCCGCCGGAATCCCGGCCTTCGCCATGGCTTCGGTGAACCCGACGGGCGTGCCGGGCCGGCCCGAATAGGTGTCGCGGAAACCGGCGACCGGGCTCACGGCGGCCCCGCCGTTGTCGTCATCGGTGAACACCACCCGCACGGTCTTGGAGTCCGGCGCCGTGAACGTGATCGTCTGGCGGGCCACGACCGCCCCCGAACCCGCCTCCGTGAATTCGATGTACGCCGTCGTCGTCGCCCCAGGCCGGGCGATGTCCGCCGCCTGGGCGGCGACCACGTGGGTCTGGAACGCCACGGGTGTCGTCTCCACCGTCGTGGGCGCGCCGGGCGGGTCGACCACGGCGATAAGATCCGTGGACGGCGAACCATCGTCGTAGGTCACCGACACGGACGGGGTGACCGAGAAGTTCGGGGCGCCGCTGTAGACGACGGCCTTGGTCAGGTAGTCGGTGTATTGCGCCGCGGTGACCGGCGACACCTTGTAGTCGGAACCGAACACCGCCTGCATCTGGGCGATGTCGTAGCGATCGGGCCACTCGGTGGGGTTGGGATCCCTCGGGGCGCCCATCGCGTTCACGACCGTGACGTGGACGTTCTTGTCATCGGCCAGTTTCTTCCAGTTGGCCGGCGTGGGCAGCAGGCCCGCCACATTGTAGTTGGTGGTCTTGTGGGAACCGGCGTCGGTCACCAGGATCTCCTCGTGCTGGGCGTCCGGCCGCCAGGGCGCGGTGTTGAGCGCCTGCATCCCGCCCCAGACCGAGTCCTCGTAGGTGTCGGAGCAGCCGAGGGTCCGGATCGGATGGTTGAGCGCGTCGGTCAGACTCGCGACCGTCACGCCACTGCCGAGCCGGGTCAGCGGCACCTGCCAGCCGGCGCTGTCACCGCAATTGAGGTCGCCGAAGTAGAAGATCCCGAAAGCGATGTCGCTGCCCCCGGCCTCGACGATGTTCTTCACGAACTGCGAAAGACCCTTGCCCATCTCCGCGATCTTCAGGTCCATCGAGCCCGTGGTGTCCAGCACGAAGATGATGTCGATCACCGGTTTCACGGCCTGGCCCGTCATCGTCGTCGTCAGGCTCGCCTCACCGCCCGGGCTCGCGATCATGGCCGTCTGCTCGGCCCGGTCGACCACCAGACGGTCCACCGGCGTGATCGGATCGGCCGGCGCCGCCTGGGTCAGCGGTCCGGCGAGACCGACCGCGACCGCGGTGAGCAGCAGTGAGACCAGAACAGTACGACCCGCGCGAGCGCGGAATTGATTGCGCATTTTTTGACTCCCCAAAGATTCCGGCGGCCCCCTCGGGCGAACCTCGGTTCCGCCGGTCCAATTGTCGGGTCCAGACTAGTGGTCGGACAACCGGCCGCGCAAGCAGGATGCGAATGGTCTTGCCGCCGGGGGAATGTCCGACAACATGCCAGGTGCGGGCGGTGTCGGCGAGACGCGGCCGGGTCGCCCCGGGCCGGGACCCCCACGGCATTTGGGCCGTGAAATCCGGAGGCCAGGACGCCGTGATTGATTTGATAACAATACGCTATTCGGTGCCGGCGGCCCGCCCCGAGTCATTAGCGTCGCCGTGGACGTTTGTCAAGTGGAGGCATTGTGCAATGAGAATGTGATCGATACGTGATCACGATGCGGTCTACTTGTGATCTCGTTGCTAGCCGGGTTAGAATCGGCTCGTAGCCACGGACGCTCGAAATCTTGCCCGGGACTACGACATATAGCTCGCCATCCTTGATGGCGACGACTCGGGCGGCGGCGTCCGATGGGGGGGCAGTCATTGTGACGGCAGACATCCGGGTATCCGTTGTATCGCCTTTCGAGGCGCCTGATATCAGACTTGGCTTGGAGACGCAGCGCTGCGGCGGTTACGCGTTCATCCACCTCGGCCGGGATTCCGGTATCGCCCAGGCCGCGCTGGACCAGTTCGGCCAGCGAGCCGGCGAGTCGTTCGGGGTGGCCATGGCGGGACATCTCGATCTCACGACAATACCAGATAAGCTCACCCGCGTACTGCTGCCCTGGGGCACGGACGACTCGGCCTTCCCGGAGAGGGTTCAGCGGGTCTGGCAGGTCTACACAATGGACGCCGCGCTGGACGCCATCGTCGGTGGCGCCACCGCCGTGGCCGTCAAGGGCGCCGACGCCTCGGGCCGGGCCGGGGAGGAGTCGGCTTTCATCCTGTTCCAGCGGGTCCGGCCCCTGGCCCGCGATCTCGGGGTCGACGTCTTCGTCCACGGCGGGGTCGGCGTCCACACCGCGGCGGCCTATCTCGGCCTCGGCGCCGCCGGGGTGATCCTGGACTCCCAGGTCGTGTTGCTGCCGGAGTGCGGCGCCCCCAAGGCCCTCAAGGCGGCCCTCGGGAAGCTGGACGGCACGCAGACCGCCCGCCTGGACGGCTTCCGGGTCCTGAAGTGGCCCACCATGCCGAAGCTCGCCGACGGCGCGTCACCGGAGGGGCTCACCGGCGGGCTCGATCTCGAGGCGAACTGGCTGCCGATGGGGCAGGACTTCGCGCTCGCCGCCGAGTTCTCCGCCCGCTACGGCCGCCTGGAGGCGCTGATCGCCGCGATCCGCGAGGCGGCCTACGGCCACCTGCGCCAGGCCCGGCACCACCACTTCCTCGGGCCGGGCTCCCCGCTGGCCCAGGACCTCGGCCTCACCTATCCGGTCATCCAGGGCCCGATGGCGCGCGTCTCCGACGTGCCGGCGTTCGGCCGGGCGGTCGCCGACGCCGGCGGGCTGCCGATGCACGCGGCCGGGCTCGCCCCGCCCGAGGCCCTCGCCGGACAGCTCAGGGGGACCCACGAGGCCATGGGCGGCAAGCCCTGGGGGGTCGGGTTGCTCGGCTTCATCCAGCCGGCGGCGTTCGACGCCCAGGCCGCCGCCGTGCTCGCCCTGGAGCACAAGCCCGCCGCCGTGGTGATCGCCGGCGGGCGCCCCGACCAGGGCCAGCGCTTCGAGAAGGCCGGCGTCAAGGCCTTCCTGCACGTCCCGTCGGCCGGCTTGCTCGACGCCTTCGCCGACCAGGGGGCGCGCCGCTTCATCTTCGAGGGCCGCGAGTCCGGCGGCCACGTCGGCGGCCTGCACTCCTGCGTCTTGTGGGAAAAGCAGCTCCAGCACCTGCTGGAACGCGAGGACCTGACCGGCTTCGACGTCCTGTTCGCCGGCGGAATCCACGACGAGGTCTCCGGCGCGTTCGTCGCGATCATGGCGGCCTCCCTGGCAGTACGCGGGGTGCGCACGGGCATCGTGATGGGCACCGCCTACCTGTTCACCCGCCAGATCGTCAGCACCGGGGCCATCACCCAGCTGTTCCAGGACACCGCGGTCGCCGCCGAGGAGACCGTACTTCTCGAATCCGCGCCGGGGCAGGAGACCCGCGCGCTGCCGACCCCGTTCGCCGACGAGTTCCAGGCCGAGAAGGCCCGCGCCCTGGCCGCCGGCGCCGACGCCCTGGCCGTCCGGGTCGCCATGGAGCGGATGAACCTGGGCCGGGCGCGCGTGGCGGCCAAGGGCCGGGCCCGGTCGGCCGACGCCGGCGAGCTGATCCCGCTCACCGCCGAGCAGCAGATGGCCCAGGGCCTCTACATGGCCGGGTCGGTCGCCGCGATGATCCAGGTGGCGGGCCAGTCGGTGGGCCAGCTGCACACCCGGGTCTTCGAGGGGGCCGCCGACCTGCTGGACGGCCTGGCCCTGCCGCCGCCCGCCGCCGAGTGCCGGGACGAGCCCATCGCCGTCGTCGGCATGGCCGCCCTGTTCCCCGACGCCGGCGACGTCGAAGCGTTCTGGCTCAACGTCATAAACGGCCGGGACTCGGTCCGTGACGTCGACCCCACCCGCTGGGATCCGGCGGACTTCTACGATCCGGGCAATGGCAACACCGACTTCGTGGTGTCCACCCGGGGGGCCTTCCTGCCGCCCAGCCTGTTCGACCCGCTGGAGTTCGGCATCCCGCCGGCCTCGGTCCGCTCCATCGAACCGGCCCAGCTGCTGAGCCTCGTGGTCGCCAAGCGGGCCCTGCAGGACGCGGGCTACGCCGATGCGGGCCCGGAGCTGCTGGCCGAAACCGGGGTGATCTTCGGGGTCGAGGCGATGGGCGAGCTGTCGAACGCCTACGGCTCCCGGGTGGGGATGCGGGCGCTGCTCGGCGATCTGCCGGAGCCGGTCGCCGAGGTCCTGCCCCGGTTGGACGAGGACTCGTTCGCCGGGATTCTCTCCAACGTCATCTCGGGCCGGATCGCCAACCGGCTGAACTGCGCTGGCCGGAACTTCGTCGTCGACGCCGCCTGCGCGTCGTCGCTCGCGGCCGTCGACCTGGCCTGCCAGGAGCTGCGGTCGGGCCGGGCGTCGATGGTGATCTGCGGGGGTACGGACCTGCACAACAGTATCGTCGACTACACCATGTTCTCCTCGGCCCGGGCCTTGTCGAAGCAGGGTTACTGCGCCACGTTCGACGAATCGGGCGACGGCATGGTCTTGGGCGAGGGGGTCGCCGTGGTCATCCTCAAGCGGCTCTCGGACGCCGAGCGGGACCAGGACAAGATCTACGCCGTCATCCGCGGTGTCGACGGCTCGTCGGACGGCCGCGCTCTCGGACTCACCGCGCCCAACCGCGCCGGCCAGACCAGGGCGCTGCGCCGGGCGTACGTCAACGCCGGGGTCGTCGCGAGCGAGGTCGGGCTGATCGAGGCCCACGGCACGGGCACGGCCGTCGGCGACCGGACCGAGCTGGCCGCCCTGACCGCGATCATGGCCGATGCCGGCGCCCTGCCCGCCCAGACCTGGGTCGGGTCGGTCAAGACCCAGATCGGCCACACCAAGTGCGCCGCCGGCCTGGCCGGGATGATCCGCGTCATCATGGGGGTCCGCCACGGGGTGATCCCCCCCACACTACATCTGGCCAACCCCGTGCGCTCTTACAAGCCCGGGCAGTCGCCGTTCCTGTTCAACGCCTCCGGCCGCGCGACCATCTGGCTGGACGAGCGCCGCCTGGCCGGGGTCTCCGGCTTCGGTTTCGGCGGCACCAACTTCCACGCCGTCATCGAGAACTACGAGGCGGCCATCCCGGCCGTCCCGGTCTCTCCCGCCTGGTCCCACGAGCTTCTGCTCGCCCGCGGCGGGACCATGGACGAGGCCCGCGAGCAGCTGCGGATCGTACTCGGCGCCTGGGAAGCCAACCATTGGCTGAAACTCAAAGACGTCGCGTACTCCCTCGCGACAAGCGGCGACGAAACCGTCCAGATCGCGATCGTGGCCGCCGACTGGCCGGACGCGCTCGACAAGATCGGGGCGGCGCTGGAAGGTACGCGGGCGCCGGGCGTCTTCTACACCGAGCCGGTCGGCGGCAAGGTCGCCTTCCTGTTCTCCGGCCAGGGCAGCCAGAAACCGGACATGGCCCGCGATCTGTTCGTCATGTTCCCGTGGCTGCGCGCGCCTCTGCGCGACCATCCGGGCCACGAGGCGATCCTGTTCCCGGCGAGCGCCTTCACCGACCAGGACCGCGCGGCGGGGCGGGAGCGGCTGGCCGACACCCGCAACGCGCAGCCGCTGCTCGGGGTGGTCGACCTGGCCGTCGCGCGGTTGCTGGAGTGGTTCGGGGTGCGCGCCGACGCGGTCGCCGGCCACAGCTACGGCGAGCTGCCGGCGCTGGCCTACGCCGGGGTGATCGATCCGGACCGCCTGTTCGACATCTCCCGGGCCCGGGCCGAGGCGATCATGTCGGTCACCGAACCCGGGGCCGGCACCATGGTGGCACTCAAGGCGGCCCCGGAGACGGTCGAGGCCCTGCTGACCGGGCGGGACGGGGTC
>Ga0209628_10003238_pt1 | contig 11332 bp, 8 predicted proteins | sample TergutCu122P4_FD_187285 | JGI IMG/M metagenome (GOLD analysis project Ga0209628, IMG submission 187285) | Cubitermes ugandensis P4 segment gut microbial communities from Kakamega Forest, Kenya - Cu122 P4 (SPAdes) (version 2) | ecosystem: Host-associated > Arthropoda: Insects > Digestive system >...
GGCTTGGTGCAGCGCACACTGCAGGAAACGGTGCAGGTTTTCGAGAGCGGCCTGAGCGCGCAGGCGCGCCAGATGCGTGAATTGCAAGGCGGGCTGCTGCACACGCGCATGGTCGAATTCGACAGCATTGCCGATCGCCTCTACCGCGTCGTGCGGCAAGCGTCCCAAGACACCGGCAAGCAGGTCCGCCTCGACATCCACGGCGGCACCATTGAAATCGACCGCAGCGTGCTCGACCGCATGACTGCCGCCTTCGAGCATCTGCTGCGCAACTGCGTGGTGCACGGCATCGAAGATGCGGCCGTGCGCGAGCGCGCCGGCAAAGCGCCGGACGGTCTCGTTACCGTCGACGTGCGGCATGAAGGCAATGATGTTTCGGTCACTTTCAGCGACGACGGCGCCGGCCTGGATGTGCAAGCCATCGCCAGGCGTGCGTATGCGCTCGGCCTGGTGCCGGTGCACGAGGAAATCACGGCCGAGAAATGCGCCGATCTGATCTTCCGGGCCGGCTTCACCACCGTCTCGCAGGTATCCGAACTGGCTGGGCGCGGCGTCGGCATGGACGTGGTGCGCACCGAAGTGGCCGCGCTGGGCGGACGCATCGAGACGCAGACCGTGCTAGGACAGGGCACGCGCTTCAAGCTGGTGCTGCCGCTGACCACCGCGGTCACCCACGTGGTGATGATGCGCGCGGGCGAACTGCTGTTTGGCGTGCCGTCGAACCTGATCGAGCTGGTGCAGCGTGTCGGCGCGGCTGATCTTGAAAAATCCTACGCCGCAGGCCGCCACGGCTTTGGCGAACGGGACCTTCCCTTCTTCTGGGCCGGTGCCTTGCTGCGATCTTCGGCGCACAGCGACCGCGCGTTTGGGCGCGTCAATACCGTTGTGGTGGTGCGCAGTGCCGCGCAACGTGTGGCGCTGCACGTGGACGAGGTGCTCGGCCCCCAGGAAGTGGTGGTCAAGAACCTCGGCAAGCAACTGGTGCGCCTGCCCGGCATGGCCGGCATCTCGGTGCTTGCTTCGGGCGCGGTGGCGCTCATCTACAACCCGGTGGCGCTGGCTTCGGCCTATGGCGAGGTGGTGCGCGGCCTGCAGGCCCGGGAGCTTCTGCCGCAAGAGGCGGCGGCCACGGCCGCATCCGGCCTGCCGGCGGCACCGGCGCCAGTAGCACCGGCGCCGGCGCCGCAGGTTCCGCTGGTGCTGGTGGTTGATGATTCGATTACCGTGCGCCGCGTCACGCAGCGTCTGCTGCAACGCGAAGGCTACCGCGTGACCCTCGCCGCCGACGGCTTGCAGGCGCTTGGGTGCCTGCAGCAGGAGCTGCCCGCGCTGGTGCTGTCGGACATCGAAATGCCGCGCATGGACGGATTTGATCTGGCCCGCAATATCCGCGCGGACGCGCAGACGGCGCAATTGCCGATCATCATGATCACGTCGCGCATCGCCGAGAAGCACCGTGAACATGCGCGCCAGCTCGGCGTCAACCACTATCTGGGCAAGCCCTATTCCGAAGAGGAATTGCTGCAACTGGTGCGTCATTACACGGCCGATGCGGCAGTGGCGCTCGAAGACTGAACCGGGGTTTTCCATTTGATGCTGGATCAAATGGAAAATCTTGGTTATTCAGAGCTTCCTTGAGTTCATGAGCATCAAAACGGCATTTATTTTTTCAGCTATTCAGCGCTGGTTTTGCCGTTTTTTTGTGCTTCGCCTGCAAGCGGCAGACTTATTTTCGCAAGCATTTCACCGCTGCGTCGTTCCAGGCTCAACGCAGCGTGGTGCGCCGCGGATGACAGACGGCGTAGCGCGCCAGCGTGCGCTCGCGTGCCTGCGCATGGTCGACGATGGGGGCCGGGTAGTTGCCGCCCAGGCGCACGCCGGCTGATTCCAGTTCCTGCGGGGTCGCGGTCCACGGCGCGTGGATCGCGCTGTTCGGCAGTTTCGCCAGTTGCGGCAGGTAGCGGCGGATGAATTTGCCTTCCGGGTCGAAACGCTGGCTTTGCATCACCGGATTGAGAATGCGCACATAAGGCTGGGCGTCGCAGCCGCTGGAACTGATCCATTGCCAGTTACCGTTATTCGACGCGGGTTCGTAATCGGTGAGGTGCCGCGCAAAGTAGGCTTCGCCGCGCCGCCAGTCCAGCCCCAGGGTTTTGCACAGAAAACTGGCGGCAACCATGCGCAGCCGGTTGTGCATATAGCCGCTGCTGTTGATCTGCGCCATGGCCGCGTCCACCAGCGGATAGCCGGTGCGGCCCTCGCACCAGGCGGCAAAGAGCGTGTCGGCATGTTTTCCGTGGTGCCAGATGATGTGGTCGTATGCAGGCTGAAAGCTTTTTCCCTGGGCCAATTGCGGATGGCGTATGAATATCTGGAAAAAAAACTCGCGCCGGATCAATTCCCCCAGCCAGACATTCGCGCCGACGTGGCCCTGGAGCGCCAACCGGCGCGCGGCGCCTGCAAGCTGGCGCACCGAGACAGTGCCCAGGCGCAGGTGGGCGCTCAGGTAGCTCGGCCCGCGCACCGAGGGGAAGTGGCGCGCCTGGGCGTAGTGGTCGATGCGAGAGAAGAATTCCTCGAACATCGCCGCGCCGCCGCGCGCCCCGGGCGGCAGGTTGAGCGTTGACAGGTTGCTGCGCTCGAAGCCCAGTTCCTCCAGCGCCGGCACCGGATGCGCCAGTTCGGGCGGCGGCATGGCGAGCGCATCGGCGTAGCGCGCGCTCGGGTAGGGCTTCAGGTAGAAATCGTTGAGCTTGTCCAGCCACGCGCGCCGGTAGGGGCCGAACGCGGTGAGCGCCGCGCCGCTGCGCGAGAGCACTTCGTCGTGCTCGAAAATGACCCGGTCCTTGCTGGTGTGCAGCATGACGCCGGCGGCGGCCAGCGCGCCGAACAGGCGCGTGTCGGCGGCGTGCGAGAGCGGGTCGCCCACGCGGTTGGCGTAGACCGCCTGCACGCCGAGCTGGCGGGCCAGTGCGGGGATTTCTTCCTGCGCCGCCGCGTGCCGCACGATCAGGCCGCCGCCGAGCGTGCGCAGATGAACATCGAGTTCAACCAGGGATTCGCGCTGGAACTCCACGCGCCGGTCGGCGCGCGGCGGTCCGGCGCAGGCGGCGCGCTCGAATACGAAGACGCAAAAAACCTGCCGGCACTGGCGCAGGGCGCGAAACAGCGCCGCGTTGTCCTTCACGCGCAAGTCGTGCCGGAACCACATCAGGCTCCGGGGATAGATTTTGTCGACGGCCAGTAAAATCGGTGGCATGCCACTTGATTCTGCACGCATCAACCTGACGCATCATTTTTTGATTGCGATGCCGGGCATGCGAGATCAAATTTTCGCCCGCAGCGTGATTTACCTGTGCGAGCACAGTGAACGGGGCGCGCTCGGGCTGGTGATCAACAAACCGAGCGATATCGATCTGAAAATTCTGTTCGAAAGAATTGAATTGCCCTCCGCGCGCGTCGATCTGGCTGGCATCCCGGTATTTCATGGCGGCCCGGTGCAGACCGAGCGCGGCTTCGTGCTGCACGAGCCGATGGTCGCCCAGGCGCCGGCAGAGGGCGAGGCGGTTTATGCCTCGACCATGACGATTCCGGGCGGCCTGGAAGTGACCACTTCCAAAGACGTACTCGAAGCCATGGCCACCGGCGCGGGCCCGCGCAAGGTGCTCGTTTCGCTGGGCTATTCGGCCTGGGGCGAAGGGCAGCTCGAATCGGAACTGGCCGAAAACTCGTGGCTCACCGTCAATGCCGATCCGGCCGTGATTTTCGATACGCCGGTCGAGCTGCGCTACGAGCGTGCGCTGTCGTTGCTGGGGCTGCAGGCGTGGACGCTCTCGCCGCAGGCAGGGCACGCATGAGCCCGGCGGCTGCCGCACCGCCCGCCCGGATTCCCACCGCCGTCGAGCCGCATTTGCAAAGTTTCCTGGCCTTCGACTACGGCCGCAAGCGCACGGGCGTGGCCAGCGGCAACCGGCTGCTTGGCGCGGCAACGCCGCAGGGCACGATTCGCGCCGAGGGTGACGCGCGCTGGGCCGAGGTTGCCGCGCGCATCCGCGAATGGCAGCCCGATGCGCTCGTGGTCGGCGTGCCCTTTCACCCCGACGGCGCCGCGCACGAAAACACGCGCGCGGCACGGCGTTTTGCGCGCCAGCTCGAAGGGCGCTTTCGCCTGCCGGTCTATGAGGTGGACGAGCGCTACAGCACGACCGAGGCGCTGGCCGGCGGCGCGCGCGATGCCGACGCCGCCGCAGCGTGCATCATTCTGGAGCAGTTCCTGAGGAGCCTATGAGCGCAACCCACCCCATCCCCGACGCCGAGGCGCTCTATGCCGATCTGCTGCGCGGCGTGAAATCACTGATGCGCCCGGACACGCGGCTGGTGGGCATCGCCTCCGGCGGCGTCTGGCTGGCCGAGCGGCTGTATGAGGATCTCGCGCTCGAAGGCGGATACGGCGTGATTTCTTCGGTCATGCACCGCGATGATTTCGCGCGGCGCGGCTTGGCGGCCAGCGTGCAGACCGCGCTGCCTTTCGACGTGAACGGCGCCGACATCCTGCTGCTGGACGACGTTCTTTACACCGGCCGCACGATCCGCGCGGTGCTCAACGAGCTGTTTGACTTCGGCCGTCCGGCCTGCGTGCGGCTCGCGGTTCTGGTTGACCGCGGCGGGCGTGAATTGCCCGTGGCGGCCGATTTCACGGCGGCGCGTGCCGATCTGCCGGCGAGCCGCTCGCTCGCGCTCGCGCACGATCCGTCCGGGCGCTTCTCATTGCAGATCGAGGAGGCTTGAATGCTGGCGCGACACAATCCCCAGCTCAACAAAAACGGTGAGCTGATCCACCTGCTGTCCACCGAGGGGCTGCCCAAGGACATCCTCACGCAAATCCTCGATACCGCCGCCACCTTCACCAGCGTGAGCGACCGCGAGGTTAAAAAAGTGCCGCTGCTGCGCGGCAAGAGCGTGTTCAACCTGTTCTTCGAAAACTCCACGCGCACCCGCACCACCTTCGAGATCGCGGCCAAGCGCCTGTCGGCGGACGTGATCAACCTGGACATCGCGCGCTCGTCGGCCGCCAAGGGCGAATCGCTGCTGGACACCATCGCCAACCTCAGCGCGATGGCGGCCGATCTGTTCGTCGTGCGGCACGGCGAATCGGGCGCGCCTTTTCTGATCGCCGAACACGTCGCGCCGCACGTGCACGTGATCAATGCCGGCGACGGGCGTCACGCGCACCCGACGCAGGGGCTGCTGGACATGTACACCATCCGCCACTACAAGAAAGACTTCACCCAGCTCACGGTGGCGATCGTCGGCGACGTGCTGCACTCGCGCGTCGCGCGCTCGGACATCCATGCGCTGTCCACGCTGGGCTGCCCCGAGGTGCGGGTCGTCGGCCCCAAAACGCTGGTGCCGGCCGACCTGGCGCCCATGGGCGTGCGCGTGTGCCACTCGCTCGAAGAAGGCATCACCGGCTGCGACGTGGTCATCATGCTGCGGCTTCAGAACGAGCGCATGAGCGGCGCGCTGCTGCCTTCGTCGCACGAGTTCTTCAAAACCTATGGGCTCACCCCCGAAAAACTGCGCCGCGCCAAGCCCGATGCGATCGTGATGCACCCCGGCCCGATCAACCGCGGCGTCGAGATCGATTCGGACGTGGCCGACGGCAGCCAGGCGGTGATCCTGCCGCAAGTCACCTTCGGCATCGCGGTGCGCATGGCGGTAATGAGCATCGTGGCGGGCAACGAACCATGAGGCCGGCCTTGGCGGTGGCGATGCGCCACACCATGTGCCCGGCATCTCGATGAAGAAAGTACGGTCATGAAAATCCTGATCTCCCAAGGGCGAGTCATTGATCCCGCGTCGGGCCTGGATGCGATGGCTGAGGTCGCGATCGACGGCGGCGTGGTGCTCGCGGTTGGGGCTGCGCCTTCGGGTTTCGCGCCGGACCGCGTCATCGATGCGAGCGGCTGTCTCGTGCTGCCCGGCCTGGTCGATCTCGCGGCGCGGCTGCGCGAGCCGGGCTACGAGCACGAAGGCATGCTCGCGAGCGAACTGGCGGCGGCGGCGGCCGGCGGCATCACCCGCCTCGTGTGCCCGCCCGATACCGACCCGGTGCTCGACGAGCCCGGCCTGGTCGAAATGCTGTGCCATCGCGCCGAAAAGCAGCAGCGCACGCGCCTGCATCCGCTGGGCGCGCTCACGCGCGGCCTGGCGGGCGAAGTGCTCACCGAAATGGCCGCGCTCACCGAGGCCGGCTGCGTCGGTTTCGGGCAGGCCGACGTGCCGCTGGGCAACACGCAGGTCTTGCAGCGCGCACTGCAATACGCAAGCACCTTCGGCTACACGCTGTGGCTGCGCCCGCAGGACCGTGACCTCGGCATGGGCGTGGCCGCCAGCGGCGCGCTGGCCATGCGGCTGGGATTGCCCGGCGTGCCGGTGGCCGCCGAGACCATCGCCGCTTTCACCATTCTCGAACTCATGCGCGGCACCGGCGCGCGCGTGCACCTGTGCCGCCTGTCGAGCGCGGCCGGCGTCGCGCTCGTGCGCGCGGCCAAGGCCGAGGGGCTGCCGCTGAGTTGCGACGTCAGCATCAATTCGCTGCACCTGTGCGACGTTGACATCGGCTATTTCGACAGCCGTGCGCACCTGCGCCCGCCGCTGCGCCAGCAGCGCGACCGCGAAGCGCTTTCGGCCGCGCTGGCCGACGGCACCATCGACGCGCTGGTATCCGATCACACGCCGGTACAAAGTGACGCCAAGACTCTGCCCTTCGCTGAAAGCGAACCCGGCGCGACCGGCCTTGAGCTGCTGCTCCCGCTCGCGCTGCTGTGGGGCGAGCGCAGCGGCGCCGGGCGCCTGCGGGCGATCGAAGCCGTCACCACGGCGCCCGCGCGGATACTCGGCGGCGCCGTTGCCGCGCACGGACTCAAACCGGGCGCGCCGGCCGACATCTGCATCGCCGATCCGGCGCTCGAATGGCAGGTTGGCCCCGGCACGCTTCGCAGCCAGGGAAAGAGCACCCCTTTTTCCGGACTCCTGCTGAACGGGCGCGCGCGCTATACCCTGGTGGATGGGCGCATCGTCCACGAAGCCGCCTGAGCCTCGCACTAGCTACCCAATGCGTTTTCCGCTTGCTTTCTGGAGGCTGCTGCGCGTCATCGGCCACGCGCTGTACGCCTGGTGGGTCATCAGTATCCGTTTCCGTCGCTACAGCCAGCCCCAGCGCAGGGCATGGATCGAGCAATGGGCGCGGCGCATGCTCACGATCATGGGTATCCGCCTCGAAGTGCGAGGCACGCCGCCCGAGCATGGGCCGGCGCTGGTGATTTCCAACCACGTCTCGTGGCTCGACATCATCGCCTTGCACGCGGCCCGCAACGTGCGCTTCGTCTCCAAATCGGGCGTGCGCCACTGGCCATTGATCGGCACCTTGTCCACCGGCACCGGTTCGCTTTACATCGAACGCGAACGCCGGCGCGATACGCTGCGCATCGTGCACCGCATGGCCGAGGCGCTGCGCGAGGGCGATTTGATCGCCGTCTTCCCTGAAGGCACCATCGGTGACGGCGTCGCGCTGCTGCCTTTTCACGGCAACCTTCTGCAAGCGGCCATTTCAGCCGATGCGCCGATACAGCCCGTGGCGCTGCGCTACGCCGACGCCGCCAGCGGGCGCACCAGCTTCGCGCCGCGCTACCTGGGGCCTGACAGCCTGATCGTGTCGATGTGGCGCGTTTTGATGGCACGGCCCCTCGTGGCCCACGTGCACTTCGGCGCTCTGCAGACGCTGCAAGACCGCAGCCGCCGCACCTGGGCCACGGCATTGCACGATGAAGTGCGGGCGCTGTGGCGGGTGACGTTTCCGGGTGAGGGCGAGGGCGATCGGGATTCGGGGTCGCGCTGAAGTTTGCGCCTTGCGCCCGAGGGTACGCCTGCGGTCTGCCGGGGTGCGCGGTGCTGGCGAGTGCGTTTGGTTGCTGTTTTCAGGTTGAACGCTGAACGCATCACTTGGTCATCCGCGCACGCAGCGCGCGGGCTTGCTCATCCTTGCGGGCTGCTTCCGCGTTTTGGCCCAAGGCACGCAGCGTGAGGGCCCAGTTCGTCAGCAGCGTGGCGCGGTCAGCATCAAGCGCGGGCTGGTCCTTGAGTTTGACGCCCAAAATCTGCCAAGCTTCCTCGCATTTGTGCGCCGTTTCCGGGTACTGGGCCAAGGCATACAGTGTGCCGGCCCAGCGCATCAGCAGCGTGGCGCGATCGGCATCAAGCTCGGGCCGATCTTTGAATTTGATGCCCCAAATCTGCCAAGCCTGCTCGTATTTGCGCATCGCTTCCGAGTTCTGGCCCAAGGTATTCAGCGTCTTGGCCCAGTTCATCAGCAACATGGCGCGGCTGTGATCAAGTTCGGACTGATCTTTGAGCTTAACGCCCCAAATTTGCCAAGCTTGCTCGTATTTGCGCGCCGCTTCCGGGTGCTGGCCCAAGGTACCGATCGTGGCGGCCCAGTTCATCAGCAGCCTGGCGCGGTCGGTGTCGAGTGCGGGCCGGTCTTTGAGTTTGACGCCCCAAATCTGCCAAGCTTGCTCATATTTGCGCACCGCTTCCGGGTGCTGGCCCAAGGCAACGATCGTGTTGGCCCAGTTCATTAACAGCGTACCGCGGTCGGTGTCGAGTTCGTGTCGATCTTTGAGTTTGACGTCCAAGATCTGCCATGCTTGCTCGTATTTGTGCGCCACTTCCAGGTTTTGGCCCAAGGGACGCAGCATGATGGCCCAGCGCATCAGCAGCCCGGCGCGGCTGGCATCGAGTTCAGGCCGGTCTTTAAGTTTGACGCCCAAGATTTGCCAAGCCTGCTCGTACTTGTGCGTCGCTTCCGGGAGCTGGCCCAAGTTAGCCAGCAAGATGGCCCAGTCCATCAGTAGCGCGACGCGGACGTTATCAAGGTCGGGCCGATCCTTGAGTTTGACGCCCAAAATCTGCCAAGCCTGCTCATATTTTTGCGCCGCTTCCAGGTGCTGGCCCAAGACCTGCAGCGGGATGGCCCAGTTCATCAGCAATATGCCGCGGCGATCATCAAGTTTGGGCTGGTCTTTGAGTTTGACGCTCAAAATTTGCCAAGCCTGCTCGTTTTTCCGCGCAGCCTCCAGATGCTGGCCCAAGGCACGCAGCTTGACGGCCCAGTTCATCAGCAGCGTCGCGCGGTCGGTATCCAGTTCGGGCCGGTCTTTGAATTTGACGCCCAAAATTTCCCAAGCTTGCTCGTATTTGCGCACCGCTTCCATGGGCTGGTTTTGTGCGGACAAGTTGCTGGCGTCGTTCATCAGCAGTTTGGCGCGGTCGATTTGTGCCGGCAAACTGTCGGCATCGTTCATCGGCAGTCCGACGCGGTGGATATGCGCGGACAAACCGTTGGCGTCGTTCATTACCAGTACGGCGCGGTGGATGTTCCGCTTGTGCCCTGCCGCCATCTGCTGGTCTTGGGTGCCCTGCGTGCCGCTCCAGTTCGTGAACGCCTTCTCAATACCAGACGATGCCCCCTGTTTGAAAAACCTCTGCACCCATCCAACAAACGGCCTGATTCCCGGGCGTTCGTTGATATCGGGCTGCATTCGCCATACAAAAATCGAAATCAATACAACAACAGTCAAACCCGCAACAAGGGTTGCGCGGCGTTTTTGCAAGCTAACCGCCCAATTGACCTGATTCAGGTTGTCGGGAGAAGTGGTTTCAGTTTTTGACATGATTCATCCTTGCAGAAAATGTCAAGGGATGGATGGTTTGCGCATGAGCGTAATTCTTCAGCTATTACGTCAATCCAAATTAGACGCGCGCCCTGCTGATCCAATTTGCTCGGGGGTAAGGGTAGGCTCCGCAAATTTGCGTCCGTCAAATAGCCTTGAGCAGCATTCGATCCAGATTTTACATTTGGCATGAGATTGGTGTTTGAGTCTTCTTGATCTGGTTGTCGTTGCTGCTTGTTTCGATCTTGAAATTCATATAAATCAACAAATCACACAAATAGTTTCATTTGGATTGAATCAAATGTAAATCTTCGTGTTCATGCTGGAATCCTTTTGGCCTGGTTCTGTTCATTCTTCAGGGTTGATCTCAAAGTCTTTGTGAATCAACGGGTTACACAGTCCGTTCCTATTTTGGGTGTCTTCAAATGAGAAATCTGGGATAAACAGACTGTGCCACCTCCTGCGGATCCTCCGCAAGCGGAATGCGACGAAACGCTGTTTTCGGGGAGTGAAATGCAGCAGGAGGCGATGAAATGCAGATTTCCAAACGAGCCGAGAGCCTGTTCCATGTGCTGGCGCATGCCGATCACCCGCTGTGCTTGTCTGGGGTCGCACTTTGATACCCAAAGCTGCACAACTGGGCGCCCTCATCGAGTGGCCACCGCCCTTGAGCCGATACGGTTAAAAGCGACAAGCCAAACGCCGAAAAATTCATTACCATTCGACGCACAAAAAACATCTCGACAAAGGAGGCTCCCACCATGAAAACCGTTTTGACGGTCAAGCTGGCTTTTGCCGGCGTACTTTTGTTTGCTTGTCTGAGCGCGCTCGGCCATCGCCGGCTTGGGCTTGACCTTGCCGCCATTTGGAGCTTGGCAACGGCCAGTTGGATGCTGCTGCGCGGCCAAGTCCGGCCGATGGAGTTGGGCCTGGCCGCCACCTTTGCCATCCTGGCGCTGCTCGATGCGGCGGGCATTGCGCTGTTTGGCCAGCCGGCGCTGGACAGCGTGACGCCGGCGCTGCTTCTGGTTCAGGGCGTCATCGGCGCGGCCAGCTGCCTGCGCGGGCGCCCGTGGACCGCCGTCTATGCCGCCGCGCAATACGGGCAGGTCAAGACCTCGCCCATATTCCACGCCGTCAACCTGGTGCTGTCGGCGGCGTGGTCGGTACTTTTTTTGGCGCTCGCCCTGATCGCGCAGTTCAAACTCGGCTCGATCTATTCGGGAACGCTGGTGGCCGCCGGTATTTTGCTGAGCATCTTCGGCCCCAAGCGGATCATCCACCTGATGCTCAGCCGCGCCGTGCGGGCACAGGAAAGCTACCACTGGCCGCGGCCCCAGTTCGCCGCATCGAGCCATGACGCCGATTCCTGCGACGTGGCGGTGGTCGGCGCGGGGCTGGGCGGCTTGACGGCGGCGGCGCTGCTCGCATCCAAAGGGCTGAAGGTCATCGTCGCCGAACACCACGTCGTGCCGGGCGGCTTTGCCCATACCTGGCTGCGCAAGGCCCAGCATGCCGGCATCCCGCGCGTGTTCCGCTTCGATGCCGGTGTGCATGACTTCTCGGGCGCGCATGAGGGCGGCCCGGTGCACGGCATC
>Ga0209628_10003239_pt1 | contig 11331 bp, 10 predicted proteins | sample TergutCu122P4_FD_187285 | JGI IMG/M metagenome (GOLD analysis project Ga0209628, IMG submission 187285) | Cubitermes ugandensis P4 segment gut microbial communities from Kakamega Forest, Kenya - Cu122 P4 (SPAdes) (version 2) | ecosystem: Host-associated > Arthropoda: Insects > Digestive system...
ACGGCGCCCTTGGGCTGGCCGGCCGGCTCGGCGACGTAAGCCGCAAACGCAAAACCATCTTTGGCGGTGAGATGAATGAATTGCCCCATGTCTTGACTCTCCTTGATGTTGCTTGGCCCATGCCGTGTCCGCCGCGCTGGCGAACTCCATTCGAAAAGCAGCGCGACGGGCATCTTGAAACTGGTAATACTACGCTTGTGAAACTGAAGAGACGGCGCACCGGCGCACGGCCCTGCTTCGAGGAGATAGAAACTTGAGCGATACCACTTTCGACTACATCGTGATCGGCGGCGGCACCGCCGGCGCGCTGATGGCCAACCGCCTGAGCGCCGATCCGCAATTGCGCGTACTGCTCATCGAAGCCGGCGGCAAGGACGATTACCACTGGATTCACATCCCGGTCGGCTACCTCTATTGCATCGGCAATCCGCGCACCGACTGGCTCTATCAGACCGAGGCCGAAGCCGGACTCAATGGCCGGCGGCTGGGCTACCCGCGCGGCAAGACGCTGGGCGGCTGCTCAAGCATCAACGGCATGATCTACATGCGCGGCCAGGCGCGCGACTACGACCAGTGGGCCACGCTCACCGGCGACGACACTTGGCGCTGGGACAAGGTATTGCCCGCCTTCAGGCAGCACGAGGACCACTTCCTCGGCGATGCCGGCCAGCGCGCCGACACGCAATTTCCCCAGTACCACGGCCACGGCGGCGAATGGCGCGTCGAACGCCAGCGGCTGCGCTGGGATCTCCTGGACGCCTTTGCCGCGGCCGCGGTGCAGTCGGGCATACCGCACACCGAAGACTTCAACCGCGGCAACAACGAAGGCGTGGGCTACTTTCAGGTCAACCAGAAAAACGGCTGGCGTTGGAACACGGCGCGCGCCTTCCTGCGTCCGGCCTGTTATCGCCGGCCCAATTTCGAAATGTGGACCGGCGCGCAGGCCACGCGCCTGTCGCTGCAGCGCGAGGGCGACGGCTCGCTGCGCTGCATTGGCGCGCGGATCTGGACCGGGAACGAGTTCGTGGACGCCCGCGCGACGCGCGAGGTGCTGCTGTGTACCGGCAGCATCGGGTCGCCCCAACTGCTGCAGTTGTCGGGCATCGGGCCGGCGGACCTGCTGCGCACGCACGGCATCGAGGTGATGGCCGATTTGCCGGGCGTCGGCGAAAACCTGCAGGATCACTTGCAGATCCGATCGGTCTACAAGGTTCGCGGCGCACCGACGCTCAACACGCTTAGCGCCTCGCTCTTCGGAAAGGCAAAGATCGGCCTTGAATACCTGCTCAAACGCACCGGCCCGATGAGCATGGCGCCCTCGCAGCTCGGGGCCTTCACGCGCAGTTCGCCCTCGTACGAGTGGCCCAACATCGAATACCACGTACAACCGCTGTCGCTGGACGCTTTCGGTGAGCCGCTGCACGCCTTCCCGGCTTTTACCGCAAGCGTATGCAACCTCAACCCGACGAGCCGTGGCTCGGTGCGCATCCGCAGCGCACGCTACACCGACGCACCGGCGATCGCGCCGAACTACCTGTCTACCGACGAAGACCGCAAAGTCGCAGCCGATTCGCTGCGTGTCACGCGCCGCATCGTTGCGCAGCCCGCGCTTGCGAAATACCAGCCCGAAGAATGGAAGCCCGGCCTGCAATACCAGAGCGACGACGAACTCGCACGCCTGGCCGGCGACATTGCAACGACCATCTTCCATCCTGTGGGCACGACCAAAATGGGCTGCGGCGACGATCCGATGGCGGTGCTCGATTCGCGCCTGCGCGTGCGCGACGGCCACGGCGGCCTGATCGGCGGCTTGCGCGTGGTCGACGCGGGCGCCATGCCCACGATCACCAGCGGCAACACCAATAGCCCGACGCTGATGATTGCGGAGAAGGCCGCCGCCTGGGTGCGGGAAGACGCGCGGCGCTGAACGGATTCAACCGGGCAGGGTTTGTACGCCATCGATGATCGCATCGCGATCGATGGTGTAGTTCTGCGGCCCGCGCTGCGCAATCTTGAGCGCCCCGACGCGATTGCCCAGCATGGCGCATTGCGTCAACGGCCAGCCTTGCTCCAGCCCGTAGAGCAGGGCGCCGCGCCAGGCGTCGCCGCATCCGGTCGGATCGACCACGGCAGCCGGAGCCACCGCCGGGACCTGCGTCACCTGGCCGTCAACCCACACCTCGCAGCCTTGTGCGCCCAAGGTCACGATCAGTCCGCGCACGCGGCGCGAAACCTCGGCGCAATCCCATCCGGTGCGCTCGCAAAGCATCTTGCCTTCATAGTCATTGACCGCAATCCAATCGGCCTGCTCGACGAAGCGCGCGAGTTCGGCGCCGTCGAACATCGGCAGACCCTGGCCGGGATCGAATACGAAGGGGATGCGCGCCGCCTGGAACTGCGCCGCATGTTCAAGCATGGCATCGCGCCCGTCGGGCGAGATGATGCCCAGGCGGATATCCTCGCGCGCCTCGATCCGGTTGCGATGCGCTTGTTGCATCGCGCCGGGATGGAAGGCGGTGATCTGGTTGTTGTCGCAGTCGGTCATGATCATCGCCTGCGCGGTGTAGGTGTTGCCGATCTGGCGCACGAACTCGGTCGAGATGCCCAGGGCGCGCAAGCGATCGAGATAGTCCGAGCCATCACTGCCGACGGTGGCCATCGGCAAGGCCGTGCCGCCAAGCGCGTTCAGGCTGTAGGCAATGTTGCCCGCACAGCCGCCGAAGTCGCGCCGCAGCTCCGGAACCAGAAAGGATACGTTCAGGATGTGCAGCTGCTGCGGCAGGATTTGATCGGCAAAACGACCTTGGAAGGTCATGATGGTGTCGAACGCGAGCGATCCGCAAATCAGCGCAGCCATTGAAGAAACCTTTTTTGAAATGGAAAACAGTAGCCTGAAAACCCCATCCGGTCAGGGATAGAAGGCCAGCAGGTGATAACCCGCAACCGGCGGCAGCGAGCTTTCTTGGGCGCCGCCGAGTTCGACCGCCAGCGTAGACGACTGTTCGGATTTCGGCGACAGCACGGCCGGCGCGCCGAACTCCGCCGGCGTCAGCACACGCCGCACGATCGCGCGTTCGCGCGTATCGACCAGCGTCAACTCCACCGCGGGCATCGCCAACGTAATTGCCGCCGCGTTACGCAGCGTGAACATGAGCTGGTAGCCCTGGCCGCGCCCGCGTGAAAAGGAAGATCCCTCGATGGTGATCGCGCCGATATTGCGCGGCGCATCCAGCTTGCAGCGGCCCATGCCGCACAGGGCTTGCAGCGTTGGCCGCAAGGCTGGCGCATAGGCCGCGATCGTGTCGCGCTCGTGCATCAGTATTTGCAGCAGCAAAAACACGAAGGCGAGCCCGCAACCCAAGCTCAATGCCAATCTGGATCCGATCGCGGCTCTCCACGCCGGCTTTGGCACCGCTCCGATAAAGGAAGGTTCGGCGCCTTCGCCCGTTCCCGGGAGGACCGGAATGTTCAATGGCGGCGGCGTGAATTCGGTTTCTTCCGGTTCTTCTTTCAGTCCCTCGCTTCCCAGCAGGGTCGTGACATCCGTGTACGGCTCGTCGGCCGGCTCGTCGGCTGCCGAGGGTTGCAGCAACTGCAGTACGGCATCTGACGGTGTAGGCGTAGGCGGCGAGGCGATGGTGGATTTGGTCGGTAACTGGGACGACTCCAGCAGTTCCAGCAACTCGTCCGCCGGCCTTGGCGCGGCGGGCGCGGACTGCCTGCGGAAATACGATCGCATCCCGCCGGTGAAGACGCCACTGCCGTCGTGCGAGGGTTTGGACGGTTCCCCGGCCTCGTCCGTCAAAACGCTGGCATCGAATACGTAACCACAGCGCCCGCAGCGCACCCAGCCGTCGGAAATGCGCAACTGGTCATTAACCACCTTGTATATGGTGGTGCAAGACGGACAACGGGTGACGAGGCTCATGCGGATCGCATTGTAGGGGCCGTCCTGGCAGCAAGCAGGCGCAGCTCGGAGCCCTGTTCAGTTCAGGCGCGCGCGGTCATCAGAATCCAGCCGTCCTCGCGGTCACTGAGCTCGAGCCGGACATGGGGGGCATAAGCCGCCGCGAGCTCCTCGGCCTGCCGTTCGAGGATGCCCGCCATCACGAGCGACCCTCCCGGCGCCAGATGGCCGCACAGCAGCGGCGCAAGCACCTTCAGCGGTGTGGCCAGAATATTGGCGAGCACGATGTCATACCGGCCCTGCGCCAGTTCGGGCGGTCCGGCGTGGATCTGTACGCCATTGGCTTGCGCATTGAGTTGACTGGCCTGCACCGCCGATTCGTCGATGTCAACCGCGTCGATCTCGCGTGCGCCGTGCTTGGCGGCGCCGATGGCGAGGATTCCCGAGCCGCAGCCGTAATCGAGCACCCGCCGGCCGTCGATTTGGCCGGCATGCGCCGCAATCCAGCGCAAGCACATGCGCGTGGTGGGATGACTGCCGGTGCCGAAAGCCAGGCCCGGATCGAGCCGGATGACCTGCCGCGCCTGCGGTGGCGGCTCATGCCAGGTCGGCACGATCCAGAAGGTGTGCGTGATCTGCACCGGTTCGAACTGCGATTGCGTCAGCCGCACCCAATCCTGCTCGGGCACCTGGGCGATACCGGCCAGCTCGCAGCCAGCGAAAAAATCCTGCGCCGCGAGTACCGCCGCCGCCTCGCGCGCGGGCGCCTCGCCGGAAAAAAGCGCCGTCACGCGCGAACGCTGCCAGCTTTCCTTGGGCGGGGGCATGCCGGGCTCGCCGAACAGCGCCTGTTCCGCGTCGGTCTGCGCATCGGCGTCTTCAACCGACACGCTCAGTGCGTCCAGCGCGTCAAGCGCCTCGCTGAGGATCTCCACCCGTTCCTCGGGCGCGAGCAAGCGCAACTCGTACATCACCTTTACCGCGGATGCGTGGCAAGCCACTCTTCGAGATAGTGAATATTGGTTCCGCCTTCCATGAACTTGGCGTCGACCATCAGTTCGCGATGCAATGCGAGATTGGTCTGAATGCCCTCGACCACCATTTCACTGAGCGCGGTACGCATGCGCGCCAAAGCCTGCTCGCGCGTATCGCCGTGCACGATGATCTTGCCGATCATCGAATCGTAGTTGGGCGGTACGAAATAGTTCGAATAGACGTGCGAATCGACGCGCACCCCCGGCCCGCCGGGTGGATGCCACATCGTGATGCGGCCCGGCGACGGGGTGAACTTGTACGGATCCTCGGCGTTGATGCGGCACTCGATCGAGTGGCCGCGCATCGCGATTTGACGCTGCGTGAAAGGCAGCTTTTCGCCGGCCGCGACCATGATCTGCGTGCGCACGATATCGATGCCGGTGGTGAATTCGGTCACCGGATGCTCCACCTGCACGCGCGTATTCATTTCGATGAAATAAAACTCGCCGTTCTCATAGAGGAACTCGAAGGTGCCGGCGCCGCGATACCCGATCTTCTTGCAGGCAGCCGTGCAGCGTTCACCGATTTTTTCGATCAGTTTGCGCGGAATACCCGGCGCGGGCGATTCCTCGATCACCTTCTGGTGGCGCCGCTGCATCGAACAGTCGCGCTCGCCGAGGTAGACCGCGTTGCGGTGCTTGTCGGCCAGTATCTGGATCTCGATGTGGCGCGGGTTCTGGAGGAACTTCTCCATGTACACCGACGGGTTATTGAATGCCGCCTGCGCTTCCGCTTTGGTCGTCTGGATGGCGCTGAGCAGCGCCGCCTCGGTGTACACCACGCGCATGCCGCGCCCGCCGCCGCCGCCAGAAGCCTTGATGATGACCGGATAGCCGATCGCACGCGCAATGCGCTTGTTGACCGCCGCATCGTCGGACAGCTCGCCTTCCGAGCCCGGCACGCATGGCACGCCGGCCTTGAGCATCGCCTGCTTGGCCGACACCTTGTCGCCCATGATCCGGATCGACTCGGGGGTAGGGCCGATGAACTGGAACCCGCTTTTTTCGACCCGTTCGGCAAAATCGGCGTTCTCGCTCAGGAAGCCGTAGCCCGGATGGATGGCCTCCACGTCGGTCACTTCAGCGGCCGAGATGATGGCCGGCATGCTCAGGTAACTCTGCCCCGAGGGCGCGGGGCCGATGCACACCGCCTCCTGTGCAAGCTTGACGTACTTGGCGTCGCGGTCGGCCTCCGAATAGACCATGACGGCCTTGATGCCGAGCTCACTGCAAGCGCGCTGGATTCTCAGGGCAATTTCGCCGCGATTGGCGACCAGGATCTTCTTAAACATTGCATCCTCCGCAGCTGGCCGCCCGCGCGTCCATGCGCGCCGGGGCAATTGGCCGAACCTCGTCCGCCCGCGCCAAGGCGCAAGCGCCGCAGCCGGCAGCCAAGATTCTTTTGAACATGATCACCCGATGACGAACAGCGGCTGACCGTATTCCACGGGTTGCCCGTTTTCTCCAAGGATCTGCAGGATCGTGCCGCTCTGGTCGGCCTCGATCTCATTGAGAATCTTCATCGCCTCGATGATGCAAAGCGTCTGGCCTTTCTTGATCTGCGAGCCGACCTCCACGAAAGATTGCGCATCCGGACTCGGTGCGCGATAGAAGGTGCCGACCATCGGCGACTTGACCGTGTGCCCCTCCGGTTCGGGGGCCGGCGCGGCAGCCGCCACGGGTGCTGGCGCTGCCATGGCAGCCATGTCCGCGGCTACGGGCGCGGCGGCCAAAGTTTGAACATGCTGAACCGGCGCTGCTGCGCCGCCGCCCTTGACGATCCTGACCTTGCCCTCGGCTTCGGTGATTTCAAGTTCAGAAATGTTCGATTCCGACACCAAGTCAACCAGCGTCTTGAGTTTGCGTAAATCCATGGGACTCCGATGCCAGCGCGGAGCCGGCTTATGGGTTAAGTCATCCAAAATCGGGGTACAGCTGCCTATTTTCGCCTTCTTCTTCGTTCAGACGTTATTTGGCTGCTCCCGATACAAAAAGCAACATTTTACCCTCGAAGCTGGACATGCCTCCACGCCTGCAGGTCGGAGGCGGTGACCCTGCCGACCTTGCGGATCGCCACCGTGCCCTTGGCGTCCAAAACCAGGGTGAAAGGCAAGCCTGCGACCGTATTGCCGAGCTGGCGCATCCATTCGGCATTTTCCTTGTCCAGTATGCCGATCGGATAGGAGACCGGCGTACGCTGCAGAAATGTCCGGATTACCGGCGCTTGCCCAATGGCCAATCCGACGACTTGCCACCCGGCGGAAGCATTTTCACGAAAAAAGCCGTCAAGCATGGGCATTTCTTCGATGCAAGGGGGACACCAGGTAGCCCAGAAGTTCAATAGCAAAGGCCGTCCCCGCATGGCCTGCAAGACGATCTCGCCGCCTTCGGGGCGTTCGAATCGCCGCGCCCAGAAATCCTCCTGCGGCGAGTCGATGAACGGCCCATTTCGCCGCGCGCGCAGCCAAACGCCGCCGGCGCCCGCAGCCAGCGCCAACATGGCGGCGGCGCCGTAGAGCCACCCGCGCCGTGTCGATCCTGCAGAACTCATGCGGTTTGATCCCTGTCCAACAGTTGCCGCAGGGCAGCCAAATGACCGCGCGGCGCGCGGCCTTGTGCGTCCGGCTTGAGAGCGCCCCGCAGATCATCCAGATCGTAAACCAGAAGGCGTACGCCCACTTCCTGGCCGAGTACGCGGCTGGGCACACGCACGCACAATGCCTCGACCGGCCTGCCGTGAAAACCGCTGACCCTGCGCGGTTCGTAGCTGACGTGGTCATTGATCAGCGCGATTTCAGCCGACTTCGGGTCGTCGCAGAATAGTTGAATCGAGATTTCCGACAAGCGCGTGGCCGTACCGTGCCAAACCGCGCCAGTCAAGTGCGGCCGAAACGGCGCCATGCGCTGCATCCATTCCAGGGCCAGCCATCGCAGCGCACGCAACTCACCGGGCTGGGTGCCGGCTCGGTACAGGGCGATGTAATTGCGAACCTCGGCCTCGACCTCGTCATTGCCGGGCATTGGGGTGCGTGCCGGCAAGCCCAAGTCACGTAATGCGCGCCGTTTGGCCGGGCCGTATTCAAGCCCATCCTCGACCACGAATCGCGCGGCTGCGACGGCGATTTCCCGCTTGGACGTGTTCATCTGGGCGATTGTGCCCATGACGGGGCAAACAGCCTGAAAAGCCCTGAATAACCCCTCGTGGCCGACGCATCCCGGCTTTGGTCAGTCTGCCGCGATCCAAGTCCGGCAGGCTCCTAGAATCAACCCGGAAACGGGCAGTTGGGCGGTCTTGAAGTTGGCCAGGCCCTTGTCGCGCTGAGTTTTCCGGAATCGGTCAGGGTCACCAGTCTGGCGCTGCCGCGCAGATCCGAAAAATTCTTTCAAGGTATTGATTAAAAAAGCTTTTTTTAACATTCGCAGTCTTCAGGCGCGATTTCAGGATCAACCGATGCACATTCATATTCTCGGCATTTGCGGCACGTTCATGGGTGGCGTGGCCGCGCTGGCGCGCGAAACCGGTCACCGTGTGACGGGGTGTGATGCCGGCGTCTATCCACCGATGAGCGACCAGTTGCAGGCGCTGGGCATCGAGCTGATCGAAGGCTTTAGCGCCGATCAAATGGCTTTGGCGCCCGATGTTTATGTGATCGGCAACGTTGTCTCGCGTGGACGCCTGGATGACGGGAGCCCCAAGTTCCCGCTGATGGAGGCCATCCTCAATGCCGGCGCCCGCTACACCAGCGGCCCGCAATGGCTGGCTGAACACGTGCTGCAGGGGCGCCATGTGATGGCCGTGGCCGGCACCCACGGCAAAACCACCGCCACTTCCATGCTGGCCTGGATTCTCGAATGCGCCGGCCGCGCCCCCGGCTTTCTGATCGGAGGCGTGCCGATGGATTTCGGGGTTTCGGCCCGGCTCGGCAGTCTTGATCAACCCTTCGTCATCGAGGCCGACGAGTACGACACCGCCTTTTTCGACAAACGCAGCAAGTTCGTGCATTACCGGCCGCGTACGGCGGTTCTGAACAACCTCGAATTCGATCATGCTGACATCTTTGACGATCTTGCAGCGATCGAGCGTCAATTTCATCATTTGATTCGTACCGTGCCAAGCAGCGGGCGCGTCGTATTCAATGCTGGCGAGGCCAGCCTGCGCCGGGTGCTGGATCAGGGGTGCTGGAGTGCGATCACGCCTTTTGGTCCTGGCAGTTCCTGGGATGCCGAGGGGCCGCCGCATGCCTTCGACGTTCTGCACGCCGGGCGCCGTGCCGGCCGGGTCGAATGGAGTCTGTCGGGCCGGCACAATCAGCTCAACGCGCTGGCCGCGATTGCGGCAGCCGAACACGTGGGCGTGGCGCCGGCGCAAGCCGCGGCCGCACTCGGGCGCTTTCATAACGTGCGCCGCCGCATGGAACTGCGCGGCGTCTGCGGCGACGTGACCGTTTACGACGATTTCGCGCACCATCCGAGCGCCATCCGCACCACCCTCGACGGCCTGCGCAGAAAGCTCAACGACGAAGGGCGGAAGGATGATCGCATCCTCGCCGTGTTCGAGCCACGCAGCAATACGATGAAACTCGGCACGATGGCGGCACAGTTGCCCTGGAGCCTGGAATCGGCCGATCTCGCGTTCTGCCACAGCGCCGGCCTGGGCTGGGACGCCGCCGCAGCCCTGGCCCCGATGGGGGAGCGCGCCCAAATCAGTGGCCGCATCGATGAACTCGTGCCCGCGATCGCCGCGGCGGCGCGGCCAGGCGACCATATCGTCTGCATGAGCAACGGCGGCTTCGGCGGCATCCACCAGAAGCTGCTGGATGCGCTGGGGGGGTGAGTTTCACCTCGCTGCGCGGCGCTGCCTGATCACTTCGTCCAACAGTTCGAGCACGCGCACCGAATCGTCCCAGCCGAGGCAGGCATCGGTGATGCTCTTGCCATATTCGAGATCGGCAACCTTGTCCTTGCCTGGCGTAAATTTCTGTGCGCCTGCCTGCAGGTTGCTCTCCACCATAAGCCCGAAAATCTGCCTGGAGCCGCCGGCGAGCTGCGCCGCGATATCGCGCACGACGTCCACCTGCCGCTGGTGCTGCTTGGCGCTGTTGGCATGGCTGCAATCGATCATCAGCCGCGGCGGCAGCTTGGCGGCCTCAAGCTCGGCGCAGGCGGCGGCTACGCTCGCGGCATCGTAGTTGGGCGCCTTGCCGCCGCGCAGGATCAAATGGCAATCGGTATTGCCGCGCGTGCGCACGATCGCAACCTGCCCGTTCTTGTGCACCGACAAGAAGTGATGGGGCCGTGCGGCGGCCTGGATCGCGTCGGTGGCGATGCGGACGTTGCCGTCGGTGCCGTTCTTGAAGCCGATCGGCGCCGATAGCCCTGATGCAAGCTCGCGGTGTACCTGGCTTTCGGTGGTGCGCGCGCCGATCGCGCCCCAGGAAACCAGATCGCCGATGTATTGCGGGGAAATCACGTCCAGAAACTCGCTGGCCGCGGGCAGGCCGATGCGGTTGATGTCGATCAGCAGTTGGCGCGCGATGCGCAGGCCCTCGTCGATGCGGTAGCTCTCGTCCAGGTAGGGGTCGTTGATGAGGCCCTTCCAGCCCACGGTGGTACGCGGCTTTTCGAAGTACACGCGCATCACGATTTCCAGCGTGCCGGCAAACCGGTCGCGCTCGGCCTTCAGGCGGCGCGCGTACTCGATTGCGGCGGCCGGGTCGTGGATCGAGCATGGCCCCATGACCACGAGCAGCCGATCATCCTCGCCGTTGACGATCTGGTGGATGGTGTGGCGCGTGGATGAAATCAGCGCCTCGGCCGGTGTATCGCTGATCGGGAAGAAGCGAATGAGGTGTTCGGGCGGTGGCAACACATTGATGTCCTTGATGCGCTGGTCGTCGGTTTTGCTTGTTTTCTCGGCGCGCGCATGCCAGTTCTGTCCGGTCTGGGCAGGGTTCGTGCTCATCAGGATCGTCCTCGTATGGATTGAAAGGTTGGGGCAAAAAAAACCGCCGGAGCTTGCGGGCGCCGGCGGTTCACTGGAGGTAACTTGCTTGATGTCTGCTTTACGCGCACGCCCTCGCTCGCCGGACTTCCGGGAACCAAAAATAAGCAAAGTAGCAAACGCTTGAAGTAAACATTGCGGTCGAATATAGCATAGACAAGGGAAACCCCTGAGTAAGTCCCTAAGCCCCTAAGCCCCTAAGCCCCTAAGCCCCTAAGCCCCTAAGCCCCTAAGCCCCGCGCGATCGCTGTATCAGGCCCTACGCCGTGCCGCCCACCGTCAGGCCGTCGATGCGCAGCGTCGGCTGCCCCACGCCGACCGGCACGCTCTGGCCGTCCTTGCCGCAGGTGCCGACGCCGTCATCGAGCGCCATGTTGTTGCCGATCATG
>Ga0209628_10003241_pt1 | contig 11330 bp, 4 predicted proteins | sample TergutCu122P4_FD_187285 | JGI IMG/M metagenome (GOLD analysis project Ga0209628, IMG submission 187285) | Cubitermes ugandensis P4 segment gut microbial communities from Kakamega Forest, Kenya - Cu122 P4 (SPAdes) (version 2) | ecosystem: Host-associated > Arthropoda: Insects > Digestive system >...
ATGTTAAGTTTGTAATCTATAATTTTATGGTACAAAGTTACACTAAATACCCACCACAAACTTCACATGTCGAACATATATCAACCCACCACGACTAGGCAACATCAGTGGAGCCAACAGAAAACTGAAATAATGAACATTTGAACGTACTTGAAAGAGAGTAGGATAAACCTATGCCAAAGATTTGGCGATGTGTTGGTAATTTATGGCGCCAACTGTCACTGCGCGTCCACTGAGTTTCACCGAACAATCAGGCTCGCTCATACACCAATGGTCCATTCACCGAAACATATTGCAGTAAATGGACCCATGAACTACCTACACATAGTTGTCCACTTCATTGTTGACAGTGCAAATTATTTTACCCTTTCATCGAAATGCATCTGAAACAATGGCCTTCTTGAGTATCTTTCGGGAAAGTGGGCAGTGTAATTTCACACTTATCTATCACTTCTATGACTGTTTGCTGCAAAGTCTGGCGTGAGAATGCAGTGGTAACCTTGTCACACACAATTAGTCGTCTCTGACATCTTATAATTGCGGGGAACTGGACAGATGTCATGTCTGACAATCCCACTGAGAGGTTGCACAGCACTGGTACCTGGTAGGTAAATGGTGGATTGTATCTAGGGACATGCTAGCTGATTCGTGCTGAAACATGGCGCTGTTTGACTGATATTGCCTTTTGTACTGCAGTCAAATTGAAACGCTTGCCAATTTATACTGTCAAAACATGATTTCAGTTTTCAGTTTTGGTCATGTACTTGCAGAGACCATTAATCTAAGAGGAATCAGCACCTACAATAGCAACTGTATTAAAATAATTTATTTATGTTAGACAAGTTTTGATCATTTGGGATCATTACACATCAGTAATTTAATATAGCAGGTGCTGTGCTTTCTATAGATAAACTCCATCAATATGGCCTGAAACTGCAGGGGAGAATTTGGTACAAATTTCCATTCTGTCCAGTTGCTAAGATCAGCAGGCAGATCTCTGTGAAAGAAAACTTCATGTGTAACTTAACCTAGTACAACAAACTGCATATTGTAGTCACAGATTGTTTAATTACAATAACTTATTGATGTTACATACTAAATTATGTCGCACATACATGCACAAGGTATACTGTCAACTAGCAAAATCTCCTTTCAATGTCAATATCACAGTGTCTATTAGGGAATGCTTTTACATTCTGTAGTGTTCATTAGCCTTGCCAACACTCTGACAACAGTTTAAATAAAGATGAAACTTCATATGATTACACATTCAGGATAATGTTAGTTGCGTGCTGTATTATATTTCCATTAGCCAACAAACCTATTAACACATCTGCTTACTGCAGCTACATGCTGTTGACTTAAATACACACCAGAGCCTTGTTAGTAATATTTAAGTTCCACAATAGATCTCATGAGTGGTAAAAAAAAAATTTTGAAAATCTGGTATCCAGCAAGAGATGGAAGAGTATTTTCTCGGACCCTGCTGCAGCTCTCATGTGTGCCTGGCACAAGATTAATTTCTTCCTGTTCTCAAACCATTTATCCCTAACATTTGCAAGGGATGCGTAAGAAGGTAAAGATAGGAGACATATTGTTATGTTGATCTTAATTTCTTTGGAAGTGGTTTGCCATTTCCTCTCTGCCATAAATGACACAGCAAGACTTCCAGAATAAAAGAGCAAACTACTGAGTAGTCAGAAATCAAGTGCCAGTCAAAAGTTTTTGGTTATCAAAGGCGACTAGGAAACTGCATTTTTCGACAAGTGTCACAGGTATGCAGCGTACTGGTGAACATAATGTAATTCTGAGCAACATTTGTTACAAACCCAGCACACACATTGTTATATCCATTATCCTACTGTCAAGTATCATTTCTCACCAACATTTGACTTAGATTTTTATATTTTTACTGGTCTTCTCCCCACAGTTCAATTAAGGTGAATCAAAGATTTCCCCAGACATTGACAGTCGTTGCAGAAATGGCTGAGCAGCACATGACAGTAGTTGGTAGTCCTCTTCCCATGTTGAGTTAACCTTATATTTAGCTTCAGACCGCAGCCTTTCTAGTAAAGCTTGAGGATCAAACTGAGGCTTTGGTGGTGTTGCAGCCATCAACAAGATGTGCCTCACAAAAGCAGGGAAACCAGACTGCTCACTTGTTGTTTCCTACAAAGTTCAGTTTTACTTTAATTTCAGCACCATTCCTAACTTTATATGATAAATGCCATCAATGACCCAATACTCTAAACATAGTTCAGTAACTTAATTACTCTTAACCCTTTCCAGCCCAAATTAATTTTAGTTCACACCACCGTCACAGGCACTTGCTGCCGCGCCAACAAAACATGCAAGAACTGGCCTCTTTGTTCGTATGTTGGGTGACATCAACATAGCCAGCCAAACGCAGAAAAGTCAGCGTAGTGTGCTAAGATGACTACTGGAGCCAATGGGCAAAAGGCATGCATATTAAGAACAGATGAAAAGCATGATGCCATATGGTATCACGGGCCTGGAAAGGGTTAAGAATTTGTGGAAGACAATATATTGCTATCCTTACCTCTTCAACCGTACGGTCCTCCAACTTTGCCGATATCTGAGAGTCTACTGCTATTTCTTCTCCTAATTCAGATGCCTCCACTCTATCAGACAAATCGTGCTGTACTGAACTACCATTGGGTAACTTATCTGCATCTTTGTCTTCATCATTAATATTTTCTCCTTCTGCATCTTTCCTCACACCATATACTCTGTCACTGTCATCTGCTTGATATTCTAGGAAGTCATCTGTCCTTGCAGCTGTGGCCAATGGCTTATCTTCCTGCTTTCTGTCCAGTTCAGTTGCCATTATGTCACCACTGATAACTTGCTTCTCAATAACTTTCCATCTGCTTGAATTTGATTCAACTGGGAAATCTTCAGAAATACTGTCAAATATGCTGATATTTGGCACACTTTTACTGTATATTGTATCTGAATATTGTTCGTTTTTACTATGAGTTATTTCTTCATTTTCGAGTTGATCAACATTTGGTGTGGGAATACGCACATCAATAGCACCACCCATTTCTGACACAAATTCTTCAATATGACCCTGCTTTTTTTTTAACTGTTGTGCATCTTCAGTGAAGTCTGAAGCTTTATTTTCAAGTGTGTGTGAAGGGATCACAGACACAGTCTGCCGATCTTGCTCCACATGTAATTGCTCATGACTGGATTTGTTATTCACTGTGAACAAAAAGTTTATTTAACTAACAATGTCAGAAATAAGAGAACAGGACATTAACATTACATAAACCTAATTTTCCTTCTACTAGCCTCACTGAAAGCAAATACACTTTAGAAAAGCACTCACTGAGAATGGAACAAACAAGATTTGTCCTTTCTCATATTTGGTTTCCAGCCTACCTTCCATACTTGGAATGGTAAGTATCAATCATATTGAACTGAATGTCTACTGAAATAATGATGAAACCAAATCACAAAGTTTATTAAAATTCACATTACACAATTAGAAGGCATACCAAACATCATGATGCAGTGAAACTTGGAGAATACTGAATGCAGTTCGAATCTGTACTAATGTAAATTATGCACTGACTGACCTGTAAAATTACTAATTTATTTTTATTGCTAACCTCACTATACCCTAAGCTGCAGCATCCAACAAAATGTATGCACCATAAAATGTTGTTGCTACGCTGTGTGCTACTTACAGATTTTCTAGGTTCATTTTTTACTTACCCGTCTCATTGTGGTCGACCTGCAGTGACTTGCGACCAACAGACAATGGATCACCTCTCAAACTCCCACACTCTAGACTTGACATCACTTCTTGAACATCAACCTGGCGTTCTCCACTGCAGCAGTGAAGAGCACCCGGATCAATAGGGTGAGCCTCTGTGAAACAGAAGAGAATCAACTGCACATCACTTGCACTGACCCTCACTTTATTTCATTTAAACACACTGAAAGAGGCAGCTTAAAACTAAGACTTCTGATTAGCTAATAAAGTAAGAACATAACACAGTGTCTGCAAGTTATCTACGCAAATAAAGCAGAAGAGAACAAAATTACAGATCTTATGAAATATGATCTCTGACAACTACACAAGAACACAACTACCATTCCATTAGGGGGTGCAGTAAATGATGATGATGATGATGATGATTTTGTGAAAATTTATAATTCATGCAGAATACAGTCTTGGAAAGTAAAGAACGTAAAATTTTCCAGTACCAAAAACCAGTAATAAACACGCATAAAGCTTCATGCAAAAATCTTGAGCACGTAAAGGCTGCAAGTGACCAGCTTGACACTAACTGCCTCTACCCCAGGACATAGTCTGAACCGAGTGGCGAAAAGGCAAGGTTTGGATGTCCCTACCAGAAACTGAAATCTGCACATCCAGTGTGCAGTCTGCGTTATCCTAAGTCCAGAACATGACCAAAAACCATGAAATGATGGTAAATGCCCTGATAGCAGTAGAAAAGTGCGAAGGGAGATGGACTATACCAAGCAATGAGTGGAGGCTTGTCCTTGTTGCTAGTTTCCTTTTACTCTCTTTCCTGAAAATTACCTACATTTGCACACATACATACATACACACATACATTCCATGGATCCGTAAGTGTGTCACAAAGACAGCAGGATGTGGAACAAATCTTAAATACAAATACACAAATTTACAGTATAAAATACTACAAACATTTTACAAAATGGTATTATAAATTATTTTATTTTATTTATTTTTATTAATTTTTTTTATTTACTTATTTATTTATTTTTGTCATGGTGCAACAGCCTTACTGGGCCAAGACATCCTCATTATCAAGGATTTATGATCACATTCACACACACCACACTCAGTAGACTCCTCTGGACAAGTGATGAGCTCGTCGCAGAGACCTCTACTTGACAACATATAACATTCACAAGAAACTAACATAGATGCCCCTGGCTGGAGTCGAACCCACAATCCCAGCAAGCGAGTCGCTGCAGAACCACACCTTAGACCACATGACCACTGGGATCAGAATAAATCTTTACACGTACAAAATTCATCTTCAGAGTACAAGAAGTGTTTATTTAAGTATTTTCTTAAGACTTCTTTAAATTTTGCCTTGTTATTCTTAAGAATTGTCAAACTGGGTGGTAAACTGTTGAAAATTTTTATGACAGCATAAAATGTACTTTTCTGAAAACAAGACAGGTTGGCACTTGGTATATGAAGCTGGTGCTTATTCCTTGTATTAATATGAAAAACAATTACCCGTATATGAGTAAAAGGATAAACAGCCAACTCTGAGACCTAACACAAACCATTTACAGAACTAACACGGATGAATCAGTCACAAAGAAAAACTAAACTGCATAGTGTATGGACTGAACTGCATGGTGTATGGGTCGGATCACAACTGACCCAACAGCTACACAGCAGTACTTTTTGGACAAGTTCATTTTCAAATATCAAAATATGTTTTGGTACTTTAACATGTTCCATCTTCTGAGCATTAATCAGATCCATAAAATACACATAACCAATAAAATGCACTTCAATGTTCATTATATACTTTATTCACAATTTTCTCACCAATATGTTTCTGCCACTACTGCTACCATCTTCAGGGTGATATTATTACAACAATACAAAGGTACAAATGTGGTTAGCTGTGTCACCATCACTGCATAACAATTACAAATTATTATCATTTCAGTTAATATATATAAGTAATAAAAATGTACATTCAAAATGGGTAAGGATTAAAATCTTAGGAGTTAAAATTGTTTGGTCTGTGAGGAGTGATGCTTGATGCTTTAGTTAGTGATGTGTAGACAGTGTGGTATACCAGTATACCACACCATCTACACATCACCTACACGCTGGATTAAAACTCACATCATTACATCGAGCATAACTCTACACAGACTAAACAGTCTTAACTCCAAAGATTTTAATTATTACCCACTTTTAACCTATATTCATATTACTTATACAATTTTATCTGAAATTATAATAACTTTTAATTGTTACGTAGTGACAGTGACACAGCTAACCACATTTGTATTGTTGTAATAATTATATCACCCTGAAGATAGCAGCAGTAGCGGCTGAAACATGTTGGGGAGAAAATTGTGAACAGAATACATCATTAACATTGAAGTGCATTTTGTTGATTATTTAGATATAATGTTTCTGTACATTAACTTTCAGCACACAGCTGTGACCTGACCAATGTTCAACTTAAATGTCCACTGTGGGAAGGTGAATTCCCTTCTGGATGAAATTGAGATACATTCGATGGAACAGAGTTGTCCCATTCATCCATTAAAGGCTAATCACCAGTTTGTGGCCAAGCTCTACACACAGCAAAGTAGCGTAAGGTATGTGACGAAACGTCTATGCACAACTGGCCAAACAATATAACAAACCTGTATTAAAAATGTACCCCCCAGCTTCCAAGACACATTCACCCCACGGAGTGTTCACCACAATGCCATGCTGGCCACGATTATGAATAAAATTGTCTGTATCAAAGAGCAAGTACAGGTATTTTGTGGTCTCAGCCAAGAAGAAAGACTCCATACGATCTTCCTTCCGATGATCTCGTACATCTTTAATCTGCAACAACATGCAATTCACACAATGACAAAGAACACAATAAATTTAGACTAACTGGTCCTACAGCCACACTTGCAACTTAATACCTTCCAAAACAAATCACTTGGAAACTTTCACTCCTTGGATTTTATCCACTATCCCCTGCTTATCAAATTATATACAAACGTGGCTCGGGATTAGCGAGTCGTATTTGTAGATGTTACCTTGCTGAAGCCTTGGTTTCAATCCCATGTTTAAGACGAGAAATGAAGACTACAGAGGTTCACACTTAAACAAAGTGTTTTTTACACAAATACAAATGAACCCTTGAACCTGGTTGTGCTGACTGCCTTAGCTGGGACACAGCTGGCTCTTGGTAAGCCAACATCTAGCATGGACTGACTTCTACCGTAGAAAGTGTAAGTACAACAGGGTGTTTTCTTACAATGGCATACACACAAAATAACACTTCAAAATACGTTATTTTCAAATGCTAATATTCGTTATATCGCCCTCTACTCTTCGTACATAATGTGTAACCTTCACTGTAACTTTCACTGTTTTAGGAAACCATGTCCTCGTTTACTAAAGATAGCTGTAGGAAGAACCCTCAGTGACAGCATGGTGTACACTTGCTCCAAGGTACAGTCCAATAAAATACCAATTTCTAAGATCTTTATACAACAATAAAACAAAAATTATAACACATATGTTGCCAGCTGGGCCCTCATGCCTTTCCTCAGAACAGGGACTGACACTCCCAAAATCATTAAACTTTAATTTTTACTTTAAACATTAGATTATGGACAAAGTACAAAAAGTGAATAATTCCAGCGCCGACACACCATCATCAGAGCCTTATATAACTGCAAAATGAATCATACTACTGGTCGTCACAGCTGTGCATACTGAAACCAACTTTTGGGACTGTGGTGCTGTAGTCTCACAAATGACTACTGTTTTGCAGGAACATGCTGCCTTCACCTTCAGGGTTGAGGAAGGCACCTACAAGACTGCACAATGGTACAGTATTGACCTACGTTAACAACATGGACGAACAGTATCAGAGTGAAGAGAATAAATATGTATCTCCAGCTACACAAGTAGAGTGTCACAACCCAGGAGCAACAATGTGAAGTCGTGGTACTGCTGCTTATTCACAGAACGGTGTACATGGTTTGTAAAAATACAAATATTATGCAAGCAAAATTAAATTTGTATGGCAGAAGTTTGAAATAAAAAAAAAATTAAATTTCTTACATTCCTCAATTCGACAAAATATCTTGGGAAATTAAAATTAACAGTCGAGACAGGCAAAACACGAGTAATTTCAGTCGCCTGTGGCTGTTTTACTTTGAAGCTCAACTCACATATTAATATTTAACATATACAATACAGTAACATTTATCCTGTATAACATCGAAAGGTTAACAGGTGATTCATGTAACATGCTGCTTTGTAAGCTGAGGATAAAAAAAAAAACTCTGAAGAATGGGTGGAAACTACAGTACATGTTGCATAACAAGTGTCACAACAAAAGCCTCCAAGACGGATATTTCAATGCCCACAGACAAGTATGTTGCAAATTGGGATTAATTAGCCCCACACAAGGGTGTATCTAAAAGTTCTCAGACCGAGTTGATACCAAAATATATACTTACACTTATTACTGGTCATTGCTGTCCCATTCACACCGCTCCCCTTCCAAGTTTAAGCAATGAGTCCAGCATTTCTGCTAATGCTGGAAGCACCAATGGAACTGAGTTTTTGGAACTGCATGCTGGACAATCAGTAATTATTCCCGAATTTCAAGGACATCCTGAAAATGACACCCTCACTGCTGCAATTTCATTCTCAGAAACAAGAAGAAATTACAAGGGGCCATCTGAAGTTTAAGTTAGGGGAATACGGTCCACATCCACAGCTGTAGTGACCAAAAACTGCTGGACTGACATGGTTGCGCAATCTAGTGCACTGTCATGGTCAATCACCAAATCCTGGGGCTCCACCATCGTTCTGGATGTTTTCAGCAGACTTCCTACCTCAGCTGTTCCAAAACCTCTTGGTAGTAATGCTGGTTAACAATTCAGCCTGGAGGAACAAGTTGCTGATGAACAGTACCCCCCACAGTCAACAAGATCACCAACACGCTCCTTACATTCAACCTAACTTGCCTTGCCATTTTCAGATATAGAGGTGGTGGGCTTCTACTTTCAGAGGACTGCTGTTTGGTTTCTGGATCATAAGAGTAAACCCAGGTTTTCTTTCCTATTATGACTCCAAGATGAAGTTCTGGTCATTATGACTTCATCTAACAGTTCCTAGCAAACACACACACACCATGACCCTTAATGTTTTCAATTTTTCTGTGCCTTAGGCATTACTAATGTAAGTACAACAAAAAGCACTTGTAGTCAGGTTGCATAAACTGTATTATTGTTTGTTATTATTATGTCCTAAATATTTCAGCCCTCTCCAGGCCATCAACTGGAAGAAAACTAAATACACACTCGTGTTTTATACATCACTCACATTTGGTCAGACTTTACTTCTTCAATGATATTCAGTCGCATGTTAGCACCCTGACTTCCTTTGTAGGGTGACACATGGCAACCTATTGTGTGGGGGGTCAGGCCACAGGAAAGATGCGATTTGCATGCTGGATAACTAAGGCAAGAGTACAGACACACAAACTTAATATTTAATAGGCTACTTTTTGCTTCTCAATGCAGGGTCGGACACTCTACATGTAAGACCTACGTACGTGTTGTTCTTGTAAGAGACATAAATTTGCTAGAAAGGTACTGTTGTGCAACATTCCTTGTTGTTAGCTACGTAGTTGAAAGTGACGTGTAGTTCAACAATACACACAAAATGCATTGTTGTGTTTTCACTACAAAATGGTAACGCGAGCACGCCATAATGTACATTGCCTATCTTCTATTGAGATATGGGCATCTATACGAGTATATTAGCATAAAATAGTATTTTCCTTTGTTAACGCAGAATTATTTTCCCTGAAGATGGCGCTTCAGAGGTGGAAATATGTTGACACACAAACCATATAAATTATCCCCTTGTGTATGGCAATGCTATTTTATTGACTGTTGTCCAAACACTGCGGATGGTGCATTATGAACCCTTTCTATACACTGTAAGAAGTTCATAGGTTTCTGAGAGTCAAGTGTTGGTGGGACAACTGTACATGGTCAAACAGAGGGAGGCGATTGACAAACCTGTAAGGGAGAGACAGCACAGAGGCTACTGACAGATATCTATCTCTGTACTGTAAGTTAAATTACTATCGGCTAATATAATAGTTTGCCCAGACCTCGTACCGTTATTTTCTGCTTGCATGAAAAATTTTAATACGATTTATATATTTCTCCATTCAAACTGCAGACCAGTTTCACTGATGTCGTGTTGCTTCTTCTTGCCTGTTTGTCACGTGCCAGCTTATGCCACTCCAGACATCGGTTGGGTGCTCATCGATGTTTCAGAAGAACCTACTGCCTCCATCTTCAAATACGAAAACCCCTAGTATTCTTAGAAGTTTCGACAGCCACCTACCAGACTATACGGTAAACAAGCAAGAATGTTGCAGCGCCAACCACAGTTGTCAGATGGCACATTGTTTATACCGAGCTTCAGGAGATTTCTCTGTTAGTTGTAATACTGACGTTTACAGGTGACGCAGATGGGTGCACGGATGGACAGACTCAGGCAGCTCACTAATAATGATAGCAAAGGAGGTGTGTAACGTTGAATGTACAGGGGTGCTGATAAGTCCTTAGCCCGACCTACTTCCCGATGTATTTTGTTTGATGGTGAGAATATTTCGTTTGATGCTAGTCTTGTTATGTATATAAATAGTACCAATATTCCTCTAATTATGATTATAAATAGGATATATGAAACTCAAAATCTTCTGTCGCTGTAGCTTGTTTCCTTCCTAGTCGGGCTAAGGACTTATCAGCACCCCTGTACAAACGAGCAGAATTGCAGGAACGTCTTGACGGGTGTGTAAGAAAGTTGGAAGTTCCATCAATTCAGCTGGTATGAGGGTTGTGATATCACATGATCTGCTTTTGTCGGAATGGGCACGGGCACTAGACAGAGACGGCGACGTGACCAGCCTATAATAAAATAAAAAGAATTACCGAGAACCAAGTTCCAGCATTTAAACCTACAGTCCAGCCCTCCCGACACTCATTAAAAATAATTGTTAAGGGTTGCCTTACTCTTCCCTGCAGCCCTTAGCGCTCTGCTCCTTCCTCCTCTCTTATGATTATTTTTTGTTATTTTTCTCGCTCTTCATTTTTGCATGGTCTCCCTCATTCCTTCCTTTTTACGCGCCAACACACTGAGGGGGAGGGAGTACACATAATAACAATTGCGAAAAGGGAAAAAAGAAAGATCCGGTCTAGCTGGACGAATTCCGGAGTTAGTCCAGACTCGGTTTTTTTTTTCCGGCGCAGATTGAATGGACTTCCACATATAAACCCCTACAATAACAGCACCGGAAACCGGAGTTTCTGCAACTGATTCCAGAGGGCCAATGGTAAGGCACCCTTAGTCATATACCATTAAACTTTCTCCGCTTGTTTTTAATTTTATGGCGGTGGAGTTTCAGAAGGAGGTGAGTAATTTTTAATAACAATTACATACGCTTTTACACAGAGCGTGAGCACAGGCGCAAACACACACACACACACAAATCTTGCTGAAT
>Ga0209628_10003242_pt1 | contig 11329 bp, 8 predicted proteins | sample TergutCu122P4_FD_187285 | JGI IMG/M metagenome (GOLD analysis project Ga0209628, IMG submission 187285) | Cubitermes ugandensis P4 segment gut microbial communities from Kakamega Forest, Kenya - Cu122 P4 (SPAdes) (version 2) | ecosystem: Host-associated > Arthropoda: Insects > Digestive system >...
CCCCTGGTCTCGATCGACTTCCAGGGGGATTCGCATTCCTCCATCGTCGATGGCCTCTGCACCAAGGTGTTGGGCACCTCGGTGAAGATCATGAGTTGGTATGACAACGAGTGGGGTTATTCCCACCGCATGCTTGACCTGGTGTTGCACATGGAGGCCAACAAAGCCCTGTAGCATGCCCGCCGGAGAACCGGCCTCGATCGGCCCGCATGGAGAGTTTGCTCACCGTACCACAGGGTTGTGCGGGGAACCTTCAAAATGAGAGCGTCTCCATCTGGGACGGTTCTCCGGCGTGGTAAACGGCGCTCAGCATCATCGCGATAACGGAGCGGCTTGCCCCATCCACAGGGTAGGCCGCTCTTTTTCTGTTCCGCAACGAGCATGATCGTTTCCACGCTCAGGGGGGAACGCAACCTTGCCCGGTTGCGTCACGGCGCGGCGGGCCGCGCCCAATAAATTTCATGGTTTGATATGAAAATAGCCTTCCGTCCGCCACCGTGGCTTGTCCGCGCCTGTCCGGCAAGCTGGCTCGTTTTCCTCGCCTGCCTCTGCATCTGCGGCGGCGCGCATGCCGCTCTGCCCGCTGTCCAGGACGGCGACATCATCTTTCATGCCTCGCGGTCGGCGCAAAGCAAGGCCATCCAACTGGCAACCGGTTCGCGCTACAGCCACATGGGGATCATCCTGTTCCGACAGGGTAAACCCACGGTCTTTGAGGCGGTTGCCACGGTGAAATATACGCCCCTGGCCGAATGGATCGCCCGTGGCGCAGGCGGGCACTACGTGGTCAAACGCCTGAAAACCGCCCAGCAGACCCTGACGCCGGATGCCCTGGCAAAGCTGCGGCAAACGGCGGCGGCCTTTGCCGGCAAACCCTACGACCTGATCTTTTCCTGGACGGATGAGCGCATCTACTGCTCGGAATTGGTCTGGAAGATCTACGACCGCGCACTTGGCATCCAGATTGGAGAGCAACAACGACTGCGCGAATTCAATCTCGATGCGCCGGCAGTCAAACAGAAGATCCGGGAACGGTACGGCAACAGGGCCTTGCCGCTGGATGCAACCGTGATTGCCCCGCAGGCCATGTTTGCCTCGCCGCTCTTGACGGTTGTCGCCGAACAGTGACCGCCGCCAGCCAGAACCAAATGCATTGAACTGCCCACCTTGCCGGCCACCTGCCGGAGGCGAGTGGAAAATAAGATAATATTTGCCGGGTGAATTAGAAAGTTTTTTTATAGTCAGTGGCGCTCCTAGCCCGGCCGGCAAGGTCTTCTTTCTGTAACATCTTGTAATCTCACCATAAATAACAAAATCGGTTGTTGGACTGTTTTTTGCTCTGGTTCAGGGCGGAGTTGTGGTTCAAGAACTGAGGCTGTCGATGGTCATCCGGCCATGCATCTCCGAACGACATTTTTTTGCGTCATGCGCACTCTATTTCGTCAGCAGTTACGTAAACAACAGGCAGGAGGTTGCCTATGAAAACAACATTGCCGCTGTGCATCATCTTCTTCTGTTGCGGTCTGCTGCATCATGCCGCAGCCTTTGCCGGGGATGAATTGCATCTGTGCGGGGTGGTGCAACAGGTCGACCGGGCAAAAGGCACGGCCAAGATCGACGTGCTCAGCGCATCATGTCCAGGTGCACAGATATTCAAGCTGGCCAACGCCCAAATCGGAACCAGCTTCGATGTGAACACGAAAAGATGCTTTGTCATCGACCACAACCGATGTTCCGATGCCACCATGTATACGATAACCAAGGTTGAGGGAGAATGATCATGCGAAAACTTGTTTTATTCGCTCCCCTGGCTGTTGTGCTGACCGCAGTCGCCGCGTTCGCCGCCGCCGACATGGCCGACTACTGTCAGGTTCCTCCCACTGTCAGCACGATTGTCCCGCCCAATATTCTGTTGATGGTGGATGGCACCGGCAGCATGGGGACCAAGGCGTACACCAGCAGCACATATAATGCTGCCAACGTCTACGAAGGGTATTTTGATCCTGAGCAGGAGTACGTGAAGGACGACAACGGGATATGGGTGGAAAAAGGGAGCCGGGCCTGTACGAAAACCTGCACAGTAACGTGTCAAGCGAGCAATCTGGTGGGAACATGCGGGCCGAAAAACGGAACCCTGAACGGAACATCATGCTCAGGCGCCAAATATCCCTGCTGCATCGACACGACGGTAGATCTTTGTCCTGAACTCGACAACGGCAACCATCTCAACTATCTGAACATGACCAGGATGGACGGGATCCACTGGGCCCTGACCGGAGGCACCCCCCTCGGGTGCAACGGCACGGTGGGGCGCTGCGATGTAAGTCAGATACCTCCAGGGCAGCTCTCCGGTGTTACGCCGAATGTGGCGACATGCGATGCCGCCGGCTGTGTTCTGACGATGTACAACAGCGAGAAAGTCAAAGCACGGTGGGATCGGCTTACCGGGAACAACGGCGGCCTGCTCTATAAGCTCCAAGGTCTTCCGGTCCAGCCCCGCATCGGACTCATGCTGTTTGACGGTGAGACGGCTGCTTCAGCAGTGTCGGGAAACGTTTTGATCGGCGACTTCAAGCCCACCGGTCCGTCGCCGCCGAGTTATGACGCCGCTCATCCCTATCAAAACACGATTGCCATGGTGAACGCCAAAAATCCGGGCGGCAGTACCCCCACCGGCCCGGCCATGCAGGCGGCGAAAGCGTATTTTGCCCAAGAGTCCGCCGTCAACGGCGGCCCGACCCCGCAAAGCGTAACTGGCGGCGTAGCCGATCCCGCAACACGATGGAAAAATCCGCTGTATCAATGCATCGACAAGGACGGCGACAAGATATGCGCCCCGGATGAAATGGTGCTCATGACCTGCGCCAAGAATTTCATCATCCTCCTCAGCGACGGGGAGTGGAATGTGCCTAATACAAGTACAACTTCGGATCCGGTACTGCCCGCTTATGCGATGCATTATACGGGATTGAACAATGTGCCGACCTCGACCTGCAATCCTCTGACCAACGTAAACTGCAACCAAACAAAGATAACGTCCATCTACTCGATCGGCCTGTGGCTTGCGGCGGGATCATCCGGCGAGAGAGCCATGCATCATATCGCCATGTACGGCGGTTTCGATACCGACAACAAAAACCGCGAATGGCCCGGCGGCACCACAACAACTCCTACTACCAGTCTGACCGTCTTATTGCCGAACCCCTCTTTTCCGGATTGGGATAAAAATGGCGATCGCATTCCCGACAACTATCTGTCAGCCAGCAGCGCGTCGGAGATCAAAAATCAGATCGCCACCATTATTCTTGACCTGATGAAAAAGGCATCGTCCGGTACAGCGGCTTCCGTGGTGGGATCCAGCGACGGTAGCGGCGCCATTGCCCTCCAGACGCTTTTCTACCCCAAGCGGGCCTTCAAGATCGGGGACGTTGCCTGGACCAGCGACCTGATGAGCTATTGGTATTACATGGATCCCTATTTCTCCTCCATGAATATCTACGAAGACACGGTCCGCGAAGGAGGGACCGCCACGCCGCCCTACACCCTGCTTGACCTCAAACAGGATTATATCACCAGCTTTATTTACGACTCCGGACAGGATAAAACCCTGGCTAATTTGTGGGAAGGTTCCGCCACCGACGCCAATAAAAGAGGTCAGCGTTCGATGGACACTTCCCGCGCCATCTGGCGCGCCGGGTTCAATCTCTGGTGGACGGAGCCCTCGGACAGAACAGTGTACACCTCGCTGGACGGATCGACGCTGACGCCATTTACCGCCGCAAACGGTGATACGCTGGCGCCCTATCTCGGCCAATCATCTTCAACGGACGCCGAGGCCATCATCAGGTATGTGCGCGGCAGCGACTGCGTGGACGCCAGCGGCGCGGACTGCACCTGCGGCACTGCCGGCTGCGGCTGCACGGACGACAGCGGTGCGCCTTGTGCCTGCGGCGATCCTGCCTGCACCGGCGGCGCGAAGATCGGCAGAAGCCGGACCGTGGCCACCGGCGTGTGCTCAGCCAGAAAAAGTCCCTGCGACAGTGGTGCGGATTGCCCTGCCGGGGAAGCCTGTGTCGATGAAACCCATGTCTGGAAAATGGGCGATATTGTTTCAGCCACGCCGCGTCTTATGGGCGCGGGACCGCTGAACACCTTTAACCGTGCTTCCCCTGCTGGATACAACGATCAATCGTACAGCCAATTCATCAAAAGCAACGACTACCAGGAACGGCAGCTCGTCTTTTCCGGAACCAACGACGGCATGTTCCATGCGTTCAGACTCGGGAAGATCCTGCAAAAATGGGTGGGAAAGAATTGGACAAACGCGAAAAGGGAAGTGGCCCGGCTGGAAGGCGGCACCGGATCGGGCGGCATCGGCACCGAGGTCTACGCCTTTATTCCCAGGAACGTGTTGCCGTATCTGCAGTACCTCAAAGAGGAAGACTACCCCCATATCTATATGGTGGACGGCCCCATCACCCTCATCGATGCGGCGATCAACAAGACGTCGTCCTGCACTGCGGCCAATTACTGGGATTGCCCTAAAATAACCACCATGACGGCCGCCGACTCCAAGGACGTAGATTTTGCCAACACGAGCTGGCGGGCTGTGGTCATCGGCAGCATGGGCATTGGCGGCGCCACCAGCGACAGCACGGGCATTGGCGGCGTCACCTGCGTCACGACCACGTCTGATCCCAGCAACTGTCGCATCAAGACTCCCCTTGCGGTCAATGGGCAAGATGTCGGCTGGTCGTCGTACTTTGCCCTGGATGTGACCAACCAGGCCACCCCGAAGCTCCTGTGGGAATTTTCCCACCCCGATCTGGGCGTCACCAATGTCGGCCCCGCGATCGTCAAGGTGGGAGGAAAGGACAAACGATGCTCCAACAATGCCAGCCAGACCTGTTCCATCAACAGCGATTGCGGAACGGGCACACCGCCGCCCCAATGCGTCACCACCAACGGCAAATGGTTCGCGGTGCTGGCCTCCGGATCGACCGGGCCAATCGACAACAGCGAATTCAAGGGCCTGTCGAATCAGTACTTGAAATTGTTCATCCTCGATCTCGCGACCGGGAAATTGGCCTGCAACCCGGCCGAGAAATGTATCATAACGACAGACATCGACAACGGTTTTGTCAATTCCATCTCCAGCACGGTCGATCTCGAACGGGATAAGCCCAGTAAGGAGGGCAACTATCAGGATGATGTCCTGTATCTCGGCTATGTCCAGAAGGATACCGTCAGCAAAGAGTTCAACAAAGGCGGGGTGGGACGGCTGGTGATGAATGACGACAGCGATCCTGCTAATTGGAAATGGAGCAAGGTCTTCGCGGATGGAGAGATCGGTCCGGTCACCTCCTCGGTGGCGACTCTGATTGACCGGAACGCCAAAAAACTCTGGATCTACTTCGGCGAAGGCCGGTACTTCTACAGGCAAGACGACATCGCCGTCCGGCGTAAACTGGTCGGCGTCCAGGATCCATGCTTCAACGACGCAACCAATGCCATCGATTCCACCCTTTCTACCTGCGCCCCGCTGCAACTATCTCAGTTGCAGGACCGAACAAGCCTGACCCTGCCTTGGGATTCCGCAAACAAAGGTTGGTTCATTCAACTGAAAAAGGCTGCTGCCGCGACAAGCGCGGAACGGGTTATCGCCAAGCCGGCCATCGATCCCCAGGGCGCCATCTTTTTTTCGAGTATTGCCCCGAATGCGGATATTTGCGGCGTGGGAGGAAATTCCCGTCTCTGGGCGGTGGATTATAGAAGCGGCGGCAGGGTGACATACCTCCTCCAGGGAAAAGTCTTGCTCCAGACGTCCACCGGCGAGGTGAAAGAAGTCGACTTGAGCAAAGCATTTGGCAATACTGATGACGATTATTACGGTGGTCGCGCCAGCGAATGGTTCCCCGGGCTTTCTCAAGGCGACCCCACCATGTTCACCAATCCGCCTCCTGTCAAAAGATTCATGCACATCCAGGAAGAGTAGCCATGAAGAAGGGACACGATGGTTTCACCCTGGTCGAACTTGTGGTGGTGGTCGTGAGCATCTTGACCCTTGCGGCGGTGGCGACGCTCTACTTCCGGTCGCTCAGCGAAAAATACCAGGTTGAATCGCTGACCAAGGAGATGTACTCCGTCTTGATGCGGGCCCGGAATGACGCATCGACGACCAATATACCACAGATCGTCATCGTGACTGCCAACAGCATGCGATCCGGCCCGGATGCCGACGGGGACGGCAACATCGACGGCAATCCCGTTGGCGTTGTGCAAGCCAGATACACCATTAATTTCGGGACTCCCAACATAAAGTTCGTCCGACCAGGGTGGACCACCAACATACAAACGTTGAACATCGCAAAAGCGCCGGTCGCGGGGGGGTATTCAGCCAATGTGGATCCGGTTATGGACTGTATTGTCATCGCGCAAACCCGCATCAACATCGGCAAAATGGACGGTGGAGGGAACTGTGTCCAACGATAAGCAACGGCTCTGCCAACAGGGCTTCTCCCTCGTGGAGGTCATGATTGCCCTGCTGATTTTCATGGTGATTGCGCTCGGCCTGGCGCAGGGAGAACTCGCCGCCCTGCGGGCACACACCGATAATGTGCTCCGGGATACGGCCATCAGACTGGCGGAAGACCAATTGGACGACCTGAGGGGCACTGCCTCCTCTCTTGAGGACGACCGAACCTGGACTGACGCGCCTGGGCTTCAAGCTCTGGATGTCCCGGTGCGAGGCGGCGTTGTTCGTTTTACCCGAGCGTTTCAAATCACGGACACGGGTGCAACCGCAGTCAAGTTAAGGCGCATCGCCGTGGTGGTCGGATGGGATCAGGGCAATCTGCCCCAGCTCGAGCCGACAAAACGCAACCATCAGGTTGTGTTGAATACCATTGTACAACTGTGAAGAGGAACGGCCGGCTATGAAACGCGACGACAAGACCCTTTTGCTCCGAGGCCGATCCGGCTTTTCTCTGGTTGAGTTGCTGGTGTATATGGGCATCCTGGTTGTACTTATGGCGCTGGTTATGACCAGTTTCACCCAAACGCTGCGACGAGGCGCGCAACAGAGCGGCATTGCCGAAACGCAAATCGAAACCGGCGTGGGGCTCGGACTGCTGCGGGCCGATCTGGAGGCCGCGGGGTTCGGGCTGCCCTGGGTCGTTCCCGATACCTTCCCATATAATGAACCAGATCCCTCAAATATTGCCATCAATCTCAATCGTATAGGTACTCCCCCAACCGCACTCGACAGTGCGGATAATACCGCCTTCAACGGTTCGGATCGCCTGGTCATCCGGGCCGCCAACGTGGTTTTAGGCGCAAGCGTCCAGAAATGGGGCATTTTGGGGAAAGATGACAGCCTCAACACCGTGGTGCAATCCGCAGGCCCAGCGTTTACCGGAGGTGATCAGGTTATTGCGCTGCGTCCTGGCAACAGCAACCCTGATACGAAGACCGCTGTGTTTCGCAGCCTTGTCACGGATGGAGGAGGCACGTTCAGCTTCCCGGCAACTGTGGCAGGGTTAGGCGGCATCGTCCCCAGCCAGGACGGGGAAAAATTGGTTCTGTATGGAATAGGCACTACTGCTCCAACGCGACCATTCAACCGGACGGATTACTCCATCACCAATGCCAATGTCCCGGCACACTGCGCGCCCGGTACCGGTGTGCTGTCTAAAGCAATGCTCAATCAAGCAAATAACACTTTCAACATTCAGCCAGTGGCCGATTGCGTGGCGGATTTTCAGGTGGTCTACTTTCTGGACAACGGGGCCGGGGGGCTCACACCCGTGAATGCCAACCAGTTGCCTGCGGCCGGAGCGGATCAAGCCGAACAAATCCGTAATCAAGTCAAAGAGGTGCGCTGTTATATCCTCCTCCATGAAGGAGGGATAGACCGGTCCTATACCCATCCGAGTCCGAACATCAACGTCGGCGCAGTGAATGCGGCGGACGGTTCGTTGGTTGGTCAACAATTTACGCTCAACACCCGCATTGGCGCCACCTGGGCCAATTACCGCTGGAAGGTGGTCAACGTGACGGTTGCCCCGCAAAATTTCCAATAACCCTCGTCTGAAAAGGCACATCATGCGATCCACAGGCAATAAGAAGGAGTGCGGCGCTCGTCGCGCCTTGACCCCGTTTTGTTCTGTCATGCCGAGGCGCGAGGCAACGGAGCATCTCTCGATGGCCTCAGAGATTTCTCACTTCGTTCGCAATGACAATACAGAGGAATATGCGGTGATGCGTGACCGGAGCAAGAGCGGCAACCCGCTCGGCAATGAAGACGGCATAGCCCTGGTGACCGCGCTGGTGCTGGGCCTGCTCGGCATGTTGATGGTGGCGGCGGTGTTGTTCATGGTGAATACTGGAACCTGGACGAGCGGCTCCCAAAAACGGTACCAAACGGCCTTGGCCGCCGCCCATGGCGGCAATAACTTTTTTGTCCGGGAAATTGTCCAACGGGGCCTGGGGGGCCTGGGAGAAACCAACCTGAGCACCATCGGCGGCTTCGACGACGCGGTGTTGAAGTTTGACCCCAAGATTGTCAATGCAGATTTTAAGACCAAACTGACCAAGACAGGGCAACTTGGGCAGGCACTTGCCGATGGCACAAACTATCCCGCCGATACAGTAGATGTCATCATAACATTCCCATCGCCAAGCGGACTTCCAGGTCAACCTGCTACCACAGTGAACGCAGCCATTGTCAGTACAAGCGTAGGCAATAGCGGCCTCGCGGCCGGCCCTCAGCTATTGACCAACACCGGCGTGGTTGCCAGCACTAGCGGGGAAGCAAAGACTCCCCTCCATATCCCCTACCTGTATCAAATCCGGGTTGATGCGCAAAGTGGCAATACGAATGAGCGGGCACGGCTCAATTCGCTGTATGCGTATTGACCGCCCGGCGCGGGCGTAAGCCGGATTGGTTGGCTGCGGCCTGACGTGAAAAAACGCGGCGTGGCCGGCGCTCAGCTTGCGCGCATCTGCCGCACCCGGTCGCGGATCGCCTCGATGCCCAGGCCCTGGTAGGGAATCTGTTCGGCCAGGCCGCCGGCGCCGTCCTTCCACACGCCCATCGCGCCGTATTTGGGCGCAAAGCCGCGCTCCAGCAGCCAGGAACCGTAGCGGCAGCCCAGGCCGGTCTTGCTGTTCTGGGTCTCCACCACCAAAACCATCGGGCTTGCGCCCGCCGTGGCCAGCATGGCCTCGTCCACCACATTGAGCACCGGCTTGTTGATCAGGCCGATGTCGATGCCCTCCTCCTTGAGCAGTTCCACCACATGCAGACAGCGGTAGAGCATCTCGCCGTAGGAGACGATGAAGCCGTCGCGGCCCTGGCGGATGATCTCGTCGCTGTCCCGTTTGAACACATAGCCGTCGCCGAAGCGCCTGTTGCCCTGCTCGTCGAGGATGAACGGGGTGCCTGAACGGGTGGAGAAGACGAACCGCAGACCCGGATCGTTGAACACGGCGGCGAGGATGGCCCGCAACTGCAGGGCATCGGCCGGAAAATACAGCCGGGTGCGGTCATGCTCGGCCAGGCCGTTGTCGGCAAAGAAGTTGTTGATGCCGAAGTGGCAGGTGTTGTCGGCCATGTCGTCGACCCCGGAATGGGAAAAATGGGCCAGGACATTGGCCTGGTTGAGCCGGGCCATGGTGATCTCGGAGATGACCATCTCCTGGAAGGCGGCAAAGGTGCCGAAGATGCCCTGCCGGCCCGGCGTCGAGCCGAAGCCGGCGGCCACGGAGAAGTTGTTGCGCTCCATGATGCCGCCGTGCACGTAGACCTCGGGATGGTTCTTGCGGATGTGGTGCAGGCCGCAGGAGCCTTCCAGGTCGGAATCGACCACCAGCACCTTGCCGGCGGGATGATCCATGCCGGCCAGGAGGTCGCTGACGATTCTGCCGAACTCGTCGCGGTTTTTGGCCTGCTCGGCGGTGCTGCCGCGATATTCCACCTTGGCGGTCTTTTTCGGAGGCTCTTTGAGCATGGCCACCGCCACGTCGCGGCCTCGGGCTGCGAGATAGTCGATGGCCATGGCCACCGGAATGACATCGTGGCCCTTGGGCAGCCCCTCGATGCCCGCGACGCCGGGCGCCATATTCCGCTTGATCACCACCGCCGCCGGGCCGTGGCCGGCGAGCGCGCGGCGGATGCAGGCAAAGAGCGCGTCGATGTCCTCACCGGCGCAGACCTGGACATCGAGGCCGTGACCGGCCAGGGTGCGGGCCACATCGTAGCCCTGCATGTAGGCGCTGGGATGGCCGGCAATGGTGACGTCGTTGTCGTCGATCAGCAGCTTGACGTTCAATTTTCTCGCCACCGCGTAGCGGGCCGCCTCGGCGTCGTCGCCCTCCTGCTGGGAACCGTCGCTGCCGAAGAGAAACATCGTCTGGTCCGGATGGGCCTCGGCCACGCCGTTGACATGGCTCCACAGGTGCCCCAGACGGCCTGAGCTGAAAAAGATGCCGTCGGCCTCGTTGCGTTCGGGATGACCGTAGTACCCTTTGCCGAATTCCCGGTAGTGGAGCAGGGATTCGGGCGTCTTGTAGCCGTTGAGCACCGCCATCAGATACTGGATGGCCACCCGATGACCGGCCTCGTCGAAGTAGACCGGGTAACAGCTTGGGTTGCCCTTTATGAATCCGTCCGCAATCAGCAGCTCGGGCACGATGTCGTAGGCGCCGCCGGTATGCCCGCCCAGGCCCTTGGTGTTGGCCAGGGCGGTGAAGAAGACAATGGCGTCGCGCGCCAGATCGATGTTGGCCCGCAGGGCGGCGCGCTGCTCCGTGCTCAGCGATTCCTGGGTCAGGGCAAAACGAAGGGGGGTGTAGGTCGAGAGATCGATGGGAAAGGTCATGGCGGGTTCCTGAGGGGAAAAAGTTCCGGGAGCAGGTCCGGCCGAGGGCAGCGGGCCGGTTTGTTCGACGGTGCAACGGTACAGCAGAGATAACAGAAATGCCAGAATACGCAAGGATGATCTTGCCGCGCTCGTCATGCAGGCGGGATGTCTGCGTACTCTTTGTCAGTTCGACCTTTCCCCTTTTGTCATTTCGACCGCAGGGAGAAATCTCGTTCCTCGGGTGAATAGAGATTCCTCGTCGCTTCGCTCATCGGAATGACAGGAAAAAAATGCCCTTTGTCATGCGCAGGCGGGACGCCTGCGGTCCCATGTCCATGCCTTTGCCGTCGTTCCCTCGGGTAACTGGATTCCCTGTCATTCCCGCGTAGGCGGGAATTTCGCGGGAATGACGAAGGGAGGGCGCGGGAATGAACCGGGCACGGCACGCCGTGCCCCTACGCTCCCAT
>Ga0209628_10003243_pt1 | contig 11328 bp, 5 predicted proteins | sample TergutCu122P4_FD_187285 | JGI IMG/M metagenome (GOLD analysis project Ga0209628, IMG submission 187285) | Cubitermes ugandensis P4 segment gut microbial communities from Kakamega Forest, Kenya - Cu122 P4 (SPAdes) (version 2) | ecosystem: Host-associated > Arthropoda: Insects > Digestive system >...
TACACACAGTGTACAGTGACAGGTTGTGAACTGAATGGAAATATAAATGTAAATGTACGGTAACTGCTACAGTGCGCTGTTCATACAATTGTACAGACACCGCGATAAGCCAACTGTGTGCATCTAAAATGTGGCTTCCAACCCGAAATTCACTACCAGAATTTAACCAATGAAAACTAAATATTCGAACAAACAACACAATTCAAAAGGGTTAAAGAGTTTTATTTTATACAGGGCTAAATAAAAATTAAGAACAACAAACACCATTATTTATTTAACTTCTCAGCGAAAAACTTCTTATAATGAAACAACATCCCAACGTCCAGACCCGCACCTGCACAGCAGTGCGATGGGGGAATTTGAGAGAAGTTGGAATCTCTCTGCACTGCATCATGGTAGCTTTAACTAGAGGAAGACACGTCCGCTTCCAAATGCAGCCTCTAGTCACAATTTCGCGTTTCTTCTCAACGTCCTGCAGTAATTATGTCCCTATGAGTGCAGCCTCGTGCCTTAATTGCATTTCACGGACTCAGATGTGCACAGCCTTTGTCATGATGTTCCATGTATTCCTCTTGTCACATACAGACATATATTCACCCTTCCTACCATTCCTCAAGAAGCACATGGAAGGCCGACTGTTGCAGTTTCTCGTTAGTAATTGTAACACACTATTAATTACAGAACATATGTTCCTACGCCCTAGATTTCTCCTTCGATTACTTTAAGGGTGATTTGATACGTGGTATCGGGTATCTGCTACTCACACATACAAAACCCCTGTAGGATATCTGGAAAACACTGTACAAACACGCTAATAACACTATGCACAAATCAAAACAAACAATAATACAATACCAAGAAAATATGCATTATTTATATTCAGAACACAACAGAAACCTAAATCATAGAAGTCCATATCAATATAGATAACATAGTGGCCGGGATACATGACCCACCCACACGCAGGTTGACCTCTACCACAAGCAGCCAGCAGCGGCAAAACCGACCTGGTTTATAAAACGCTCGCACCCAACGACACCCCATTCTAGAAGTTAATACTACGGCGCTATGTCGCCACCACCTCGTCATGGTACAATACAGAACGCTAACCGAAGAAGAACCCATCACACAACAAGCAGAGCCACAACAGAATACAACACACTTCTACGCGACGCTTTATCGCAAATCAGCCGTCAGAGTTTACACCACACAACAAGATATTCTATCCTACGCCGTAAAATTGACGTTATACCACCAAACTATTGTAAACGAGATTTCGTCCCCCAATACACAATGCAAATATTGTGTGGTTACTTACCAGAGTTGAGTACAAACTTGACTATGGCCAATATAATGGCCGAAACATGTAGTTGATACATCTGTACCACTTCTTACTAGTATAGTTGTGTTTTGACCTTAAACAATACATATTTTATGGATTTAGATAAACACAACGGGGATGACTCACCTCAAAGGTGATACAATACATTCTGCAGATAACTTCCAGTCTGTCACACATGTTCTGTGAATCCCGTTCATCTGACTCAGCGATGTGTTCCTTTAGGCCTTTCCTACATAAGGGATTATCGAATTCACTATTAGAACTGAGACTTAGGTAGTAACATAAAAATTATCTTTCACCAGAAAAGAAACCAAATTCGAGTAGGAAGAGTGCGCCGAGTTGCAGTGCAGTGTTTGGTCTTGAGGTTTGTTCACTGCTAGCACACTGCTGGAGATAATATTGGATTACATGAATATGGGAATAAATTTCGTGCAGGTAGTGTGTCTTCATCATAACGTAAATTAATAATTGACTTGCATTCCCAGGATATTAATATTACTTTTAAGACGGTTTAGCATAGTAGCGAAAAGGGGGTGTCACCCACGTCATGTGTGCCCCTTCGTCCGTCTGTCCGCATGAGACAACTCGAATCCGACTGGACGGATTTTCATTAAGTACAGTATGGTATCTGAGAATCTTTAGTCGACCTGTCGAGAAGATTCAAGATTGATTAAAATCTATTTTAAAAAAGGAATAATTTACGTTACCACAATATTTAGCTGAATTCTTTCACTCTTACAGCATTTTCCAATACACGTAATCAACATAAATTGAGAATAAAACACCTACATTATTCAGTTAAATTTCCCCACACTGTAAATTAATTAGTGGCACCAGCGGCAAAGTTCAATCTGTCTACGAAGTTTTCAAACATCATGGATAAAACTTACGCCGTTCTGTGGTTGTCCACCATTATCCAAAAGCACATTATCGATTCTAAAATACCAAATTTCGTGTCTTATTAATAATGCAGTTTAACAAAGTATTGATCACTCCGTCACGCTACAAAATAGCGCAATAATAAGGAACTCAGTGTATTTCAGTAAGCCGTGACAGTCAGAGACATACCGCGCAGAAAGAAGGTGACAGACACTAAACAAACCTGAACTGTTCAAAGTTTCGAGCAGTATTTTATACTCTGTTTTTCTTCTTATTGAGGCACATTATTTCCGCATGAATAGACAAGAAAAAAAACTTAAAGGAATGTCGGAGATTCGTTTCAGTTCGATGATATTTCTCTTCAGAATGGCGGGAATTCCGTTGAAGATGAAGAAAGTATCGACTATTTATTCTGTGTATATGGTAACAGTGATTACATGTAGTTTCAGTACATATATAGGCATGTTCCTCGATGTATACATGCACAGGGACGATTTGGGACGCGCCATGACGACATTACGTGTGTTGATTCCAATCACGAATATCATGTGGATATTTTCGTACTGCAAGTAAGTAAAATAGATGGCTGTCACTTATGCAGATTCAAAAATGTAATAACATATCATTCCTAATTCAGTACAGAAGGGTTGGCCTAAACAGAACGCTGTCTATTCCACATTTCCACTACATATTTTAAGCTAAGTAATTATATAAAAGTGTTAGATGGCAGGACGTATAAAACAGAAAATGTACGGACATCATGATGCTTAACTAACACGTCGCCTATGACATTCTGCAGGAATATATCAATGTAGAATATAGGCATATGTTGGAGGTGAAAACGCAAAGGTAGGCTAAATATGATCGCAGGTAATTACCTCACATACAGATGTGCTGACACATTGATGTTACGAAACGGAACACGTGTAACAATCAAATGCTATAATTTTGTAAGAGCGACAAAATGTCTTATTCATTGAAAGTAAGGAAAAGTTTAACACTTATATGTTACTGTTCCATAAAAGTGACAGGGCATTTAATGTCCTGTTTTCAGAAGCTTATTTGCGAAAAATTTCATTTTCAAAGCAAAATATCAAAACGTTCGTCCTGTTTTTAAGGTACTTTTCAGCACTTACTCTTCTTTGTTTTATGCTTTGGTTTCTTTTCCTCAGACTCCAACAACCCAGTATTGAACGTGTGATGGACCTAACAGACAGCTTCACTTGGGAAGATCTGCCGACCAGAGACGCTGACACCGGACACTTGACAGTGGCAGGATGGATCCCGTTAACTATGAAGTATAGCGTCCGCGTAGCTATTGCGGTTTTATGTGTTCATATCGTGCAGTCAACAATACGCATGGTGAAAAATCATGAAACTATGCTTGTCGCGTGGTATCCTTTCGACTGGAATGTTTCACCGTTCTATGAACTGGTTAACATCTCACAGGTAACATTTTATATCAACAAATTATACAAGAATCTCATTCGAAATCTCTTATATTATTCTTAATTCAACCGTCTCACATAACCGATACATTTATTTCGTTGTTTTCCTCTTTTCTTTCTTTCCGTCTTCCTTAATTATCCTCGATTCTATCAGTTTTTCAGACGAAATGGCGCTGAATGGACGGATGACTGATGAAAACGAAAAAGCAAAGAAAAATATAATATAAAATACAAGAATTTAAAATAAATTTGTATTTCTTATAACGAAATCATTGTACATACAAAACATTTCGTTTTCCATATACATTCTGGTTTGTAATATCTCATACTTGAATTCACCCTTCGACAAACCGTTTTCGCAGTTAGTCTGAATTCTTTACACTTCACAAGTTCACCATCCATTCGTCGCTTTATATTCATATCTCGCCACCAACTTTACTTCGACTGACGAACGTCAGAATAATTATAGTCGTTCCAGGACCCACCGTATTGTTTACATTTCCAGTCCAGGAAGTTGCTCAGTCAATTCAATCAAAATGCAACCCCGTTTTCTTCTTGTTACATTTCATAAAATAAAGACAAAATTTGAAAGAGGTGAAAAATTATCAAACGAAACCCTAATCAAAAATTGTGCTTTCTACATATAATGTCGGATGAATCTGATTATATCAGAAAAATTTAATGGCTTTATTGTAAAGTACATATAAAGTTGTAAATATTCAATTTTTTACAGTGGTTCACATCACTTTTGTCAACGGGTACAGTATGCAGTTTCGCGTGTCTGTGTACTACACTGGTCGCTGTGGCCTGTACACAGTTCCAGAAGTTGAATGTGGCCATACTGGATATTACACAGGAACATATTACGATTCATCACGGGCAGGAAGATGAACATGTTCATACAATTGCAAGCTGTGACAAACAATCTTATTTAAATGCCTGCATTCGACACCATCAGGAAATAAAGGAGTAAGTTCAAGAGATTATCGTAACACATTAACGACTAATGAACATGAGTACTTATTTTACCACCCCGATACTTATTTAATACTGTAAAACAGAAAGCAACATGAACAGTTTTCCTCTAAACATTAATTCTGATTCATGAAATGCATATATTTTCTATTCTAAACTGGAAGACAGATATGCAATAAAACATATAGTATAATATGTTCAATATTCCCAGCGTAGTTTACTCTTCCTTCTAATCCACAGGTATATGCAGGAGATGGAAAATGCACTGAATATCGGTCTGTTTGGCCACTTTCTGATTTTACTTGCCACAATGTGCTTCGCTGCTTTTTCTGTAGTTACGGTACAGTATAAGAAAATTTGCTTGTACTAAGTTTAGAAGATCTGACTGTTGAAATGCGAAGCCTTGTAGTCTGATTGCTATAATCAATATCCTAGCACAATTTTGAAAGTAGATCTTCTATGGACATATATATAAAGAAAACGGATGTATGTTTTAGTATCATAAGGGAGTACAAATATCTTATATGTCGGTTTGAAGAACGACTTACAAAATCTTACCCTAGTAACACATTGCAATCTAAGTGTTCCTTTACTGCAGTCAGACCCAACGGCCTAAACACATAACACCTCCCTTTTCACGTTTCACGTAAAGAATGTAGCATCATTTGTTCAGACACGACAGCATATTATTTTCCCATGTATGACGGCCAGTGAGAGACATATAACACTATCGCATTATGTCTCATATATTTGTTACTGACCGTTTCAACGTACCGCGAAAAAAACAAAATTTTACGTTGAAAAAATATTCTTGTTTCTTTTCGCCATTTCAATGAACCGAAAATTTTTTCTAATATTTTGACAATTGACTCGACTTGTAATATAAAATTTCAGCCCCTTAAAGCTAAATACCTGTTGGAATTTCTGTTTATACAAATTCGCCACAACACTACTGTCACTAAAAATCTTTCTTTTCCGCATCGGTATGGGATTGTTTGCTTTATATATATGACGGTTATATTTGCTGCTTAATTTTAACTGATTAAATATCCTACATTTGCAAATTAGTTATAGAAATGCGCACAAAACAGAAAGGTGCGAGAGAAAAATATTGCATCAATTCCGCAACTCACAATACAAGTAGGAGTACTTATTATTCAGTTGCATCTTTTTATAGCAATTTTCATTGAGTTACAGGAAACATAAAATATTAAGTCGGTAAAAGTGAAGAACAGACAACATAATAACTAGCCAACAAACAAATAGGATTAAACAATAGTCTTTTTGGATGACAAATTCGCATATAAGGCTCAGGGAAAAGCACTTCGCATTATTTCACAAGAGTAATTCGCTCAGGACTCTAATGAATATCAAAGATATACAAAAATTTGACCAACTAAAATTGTGCTGTCTGCACGGACTTGTTGATAACTTGTCACGTCACTTCCGCACATGCGCTGTGCGAGCCGTTTCTAAATTTCACCAGTTAGAAGAAATAATTTTTATCCCCTCTACAGGCAGACATTGAAAATTCAAAATAAACAGACATTTCATAATTTATTTTCTCTTAATTAAAGTTACGTTAATTGTTTTCTTATTTACAAAAACGCTGTTATTCGTTATCACGGTCTCATGTTTATGCTGACATACGTGTATATAAAGTTACACAATAACGAAATAACAGCTTGGTGAAACACAAAACCTCTTGCCCTGCAGAAATCAAAACTGTGTCTATTTAACGGTTAACATTCAAAACAATATGAATCACGCACACATGTAGATAAACAAGAGAATTCTTGCAATGTGTGTCTGTAGTCAATGCTATTTTTGTCGTCTGTTCTCAACTGAATCACAAGCTGTGTATTCATACTACGGTAAACGACACTGTAAAGATTACCGAAAAATTCACGATAAAGAGGTACACAGAAATTCCGTGAATCAGAGACTTTTAAATTAATTTAATGGTAAGGGGTCAGAGCTGGACATAAAATAGAGCAGAAGACGGGGGGGCGCTGTCAAAAGAAAATTTAGATAACATTCGTCATTTCTTGGAAATATTTAAAAAAAAATCTTATAAACTTTATCTGAACAATCTGTTGTGGTGTTTAGAACTGGACACACCGACACCAAAATTCTTAATTCAGTTCTCGTAAAATAACATTTTCTCACAGACTCACTAATCCTGACATTATTGGTTTACGACGATTGATGAATAGATTTGTAGAAGAAGAGGCCACATGGGGGGCAGAAATGTATCAGCCTGGCACTGTGCAATGGTGGCACGGTTACGGACAGGGTACTTGCGAAATGCAGAAAGGTCTTAACGCACAACAAAAAAGATAGGTTATTGTGTTTTAACTGATTACAATTCATCTATTATGGCGGACATGTTGGAAATTGAGGAAATTTCTTGTTAAGTATTTAGAGTCGTTTATATCCTGGAATCTTAATTCTAGGCCCCATGAGGAAATTAGCAGAATAACTATCGAGATGCCAATAGTTATGAATGGTATTATTGGGAGTGAGAGCGTGACAGAAGTACAAGCCGACGTCTCGAGTTCACAGTGTTCATAGCCGTAAACTTAACGTACTGCGATAAACAAAAGAAATGTTGATGTGATTGGACTTCATAAAAATAAAGGAATTTCATTTCAAGCTAAAATGTGTTTGCATTTTCATGTTATGTACAAAAACTTAAGAACATAGCAAGCTAATAAAATTGCAGAAAAAATAAATTAAATTGGAAATTTCTTATAAGTTCATTTGCGAAGTACAGTAAGAAAAAATAAAGAATTCGTCATGATTAATCTACGAAATTCAGCTTAATACAGTAATTTAATTTAGAGCTTAGGTGAAAGACTACTGAATACTATACTGACGGATGACATGCTAAGTGCAGAAACGTAATATTTTATGCGCGTTCGCAAAATTGCGAAAAACAATTATTTGTTTATCGTGTATGCCCTTACGTCGAAGCCATGCAATAACCCTGCACCCACTAAAATTAATTCCCTGAAATTTTATATTTGAATATTTTTCGAAAATCTATCGAAATAATCTTACTTCCATTAAAACAACAGATTTCTTATTTAAATATTTTAGAACTTTGGTCGATAAAATTTAATATTCTTAAAAATCTAACATTAATAATGGGTAACTGACATAAAGAATTATATTCATATATATTATTTCCTACAATTCTTCTTAAATATGAAATATTTCAGAGAAAATAGTGGAGAAATCAAAAAACACATTTTGTGATAATTTTTTCTGAAATTCCTACTCTTTATGACATAAAGCGGGAAATATGTCACTGGCACACAGACAATACATGAGAATATAATACGGTTCATGCGTTTGCGTAAATGCTAATTAAAGATATTACAACCCACTCGGGGTATGAAAACCTTATTGTTCTTCCACAGTAAAATGGTTTCGTTACCGCGATTCCATTTAACGTTTCTACTTACCATACTTCTCCTGCATAATATATTAATAACACAGTATCCACAAACCAGAGGAAAATCTTTAAAGTGTAGAAAAGACGTGAGGAGTACTTTGAAAATGTGACAATAGAGACATCTGTTACACAAACCTGGCACTTAAAACGATTCTTCACTAAGGAATATTCTTTAGGAGTCAATTAATTTAAAGTTAAAAGCCACATCGTAATTCGCCTCTGCAGGCAATATTGCGGCAGTACAGGTATAAAACTGAACATAAACTGTGCTAGAAGGGACAATGCTCGTAGCGTGCGGCTTTACCGGCTTTGCTCTCCCTGTCAATCATATCTATAAAACTAGTTACAAGTGTAAACACCTAACGGAAGCAGCGCTCAATACAAAAAGAAATACTTTTCTAGTGACGAAACACGACAGCTTTTAGGCGGACATATCAACACCCAGAGGAATGCAAAGTGGAGTTCACAAAAATCCACATCAGCCGCATGTAAACTTTAATGAAATTCAGTTTCGAGTTACTTTGCAAGTTACGTGTAAAAGAATGAACGTGCCACTCTTTCTTAAATAATGCTTAAATATTAAGCGATGTGTAAACTTTATATTAGACAAATTTTCGGACATTTGGTACATAAAAACCTAATATCATGCACGAAAACTTTACGGCTCACACGAACAATCTATAGTTGCACGCACTACTGTATGGCAAGGCACAAACCCGTTGACCTCAGCCTTATCCACACTTTAAAAAGTGTCATTTTCCCTTGTGGTGTACCCTTCAAGACAAAGCTAATGTCAGGAATCCGAGAGTCAGTTCGAACATTCAGAGAGAAGAGCTTCGTCGAGTATATCGCCATGCTTTTTAAACATAGAACATTGCCAGCCAGCAGAACAACGTCACATCGAAAGGATCGGTGATTTAAAGAAAGAACAGTCAATGTGTACCACGTTTTGACGATAAAGTATTGTTGTGCGCAGAAACTAGCGGAAAAGCAGCTTCATATTGTCCGGCTACAAGGGTATGCTGTATTTCGCGTGCGGAAATACCACTGCTAGCAAAGAGAAAGGTAACCCAAAAAAAACCCACTCGAAATAAATTTCCAAATCTTGTTATGTGTAATAGCTTACATTGTAAATAGGTTAAATAAGACATTCCATTTTTGTCTTGTGCGTCTCATACAATAAAATTTGTTTACAGAACTGGGGAGATATTGCGGATGTGACTCAAGGTGTGGTGATTTATTTATTATATTCCAGTGACGTGCTTCTGATCTGCTGGCTTGGAACTCAGTTTACACAATACGTAAGACAAAAAGAATTGTTTTTATTCTTGCTCACTTGTTTAAACAAAAGGAATATTATGTGGATAAATCCTACAAATTTTAAGGAATTATACCACACTCCGAGTAGTCATTATTTGTCTGCAGTAGATTTTATATGGCACAAAACGAAAATAGAATTTTAAGTTTTTCCCGATAGTCTATGTGTTAGTCCTCCACAATATTCAAATTCCTTTCAATTTCTTTACTTACAAAATAGCGTGTTTCATGTTATTTGTAATGGAATAGATAATAATAATAATAATAATAATAATAATAATAATAATTATTATTATTATTATTATTATTATTATTATTATTAATTGCAATTGGGTTGTCACCCGGTGGCAGTGATTATTTTACACGTAAACAAATATGAAAAAAAAGTAACTGGAAGATTTAAGTCGGTAGGACTATATGACAAGTATGTAATAGCAACTTGGAAACTTGGGAACCATCTCAGCATTCGCTTATAGACACAGGGAAACCAAGAAAAACTTGTGTCGAGTTGGCCGGTCGCAGGATCTTCCGGATACTGACTTCTAGCCAGCAGTCCGGCATCTTATACTTCTAATCTTATACGCTCTCATGAATGTTCTATATAAAGAAAAACATACTTTGAAAATATCATAGATCAGATGAAAAATTCCCACATGTAGCGAAACATGACATAGAAATTGAAATGTTCCAGGCGGAGAGTGTGAGAGACGCAGCATTCGGGTGCGACTGGGTGGGAACTCCTGTCCCATTTCAGCGATGTCTGGTATTTATCATTGCTACAGCTAATAAGGAGTTCCGTCTGACGGCGGGAAAGTTCGTCCCAGTATCAAATGTGACCATGATGAATGTACGTTATCTAATATTGTGATCAAGTAAGAGAATAAGCAAAGAATGTTAGGATTTTATATAATTCTTTATATGGAAGAAATGAAATTATCTCGACGATATAGTATAACTGCAGCTATCCAACGCTGTGTGGTACTTAAAATAACCGACAGGCATGATATAATTTGTCACGTTTTAGACGTTTTTTACCCTAGAAACAGACACCAAGAAAAATGCCTACAATCTACCAGTAATTTTTCTATGTAGTGAAGTCTCCTAAGCAATATGTGAAAATAAAATGCCAACTAGATGCAACAGAGGTTTTAATTGCAGATCTTATTGCTTGCTCAAGCAATAAGATCTGCAATAAAAGCCTCTGTTGCATCTAGTTGGCATTTTATTTCAACATATTAACGACGATGCACGGTCAAAATCAAATCAAATTTCTCCTAAGCAAATTATGTTCAGTTCAACAGTTGAACGCTCAGCTTTCGCTTATGTTACTCTTAGGGTGTGGTCAGAGAACCCCGCGAAAAGGAACTTCCTGGGGACTTCATCGTAGAACAAAATTAAACATAGGCACAGGCGCATTCCAACTACACCCTTTCTGATATGAATAAGTCGGCTGAATACAACATTAGCACGCATTGTCAACCTCATACTTCCTACCCATGAATCATTCACCATTCTACAGTAATGTCATGCAGTATTGTCTACCATCCATTGTCATCAATCTGCCTATCACTATCCGTTCAGAACACAACGATGTGCAGTACATCAAGAGATAAGTAAATGAATAATCATATCGGACGCTCTAGTGTCCCAGAGCCGTTGTTGATAGAATCAACCATTAAACCGACACAGACCTCCCTGCATGAGTAAGGTCTTTCACAACTTACTTACTTACTTACTTACTCCATGGAGCAGAGTCTTTCTTGAGAAGCCAAATGGTTCTGCAACTAGTCAAGAAATTCCCCGCATTTTTAGAACCCGAAAGTTCATCACCGTACTCACAAGTGCCCGCCACCTGTCCGTATCCTGAGCCAACTCCATCCAGTCCTCACAACCCCCTCCCACTTCCT
>Ga0209628_10003244_pt1 | contig 11328 bp, 7 predicted proteins | sample TergutCu122P4_FD_187285 | JGI IMG/M metagenome (GOLD analysis project Ga0209628, IMG submission 187285) | Cubitermes ugandensis P4 segment gut microbial communities from Kakamega Forest, Kenya - Cu122 P4 (SPAdes) (version 2) | ecosystem: Host-associated > Arthropoda: Insects > Digestive system >...
GTAAAAAGAATTCTTGAAGAAGGAAACGAAGCGCTCGTCCCCATACTTGATCCGCGTTTCAGGATGAATACGAATCCATCAGATGACTTGCCGGGATATACTTCAAACTGGTCCGAGCGTCACGTCGCTTTCGCGGCCGGCCTGGGGACCTTCGGTTTATCCGGCGGGCTCATCACCCGTCTCGGAACAGCCGGAAGGTTAATAAGCATCGTTACAAGCCTTCCGCTTGACCCGACTCCGCTTCCCTATGATGAGCTTCTGGAATACTGCTCGAAATGCGGAACCTGTATCAAAGCATGTCCGCCGAACGCGATTTCATTCGATCACCCGAAAAACAATTCTCTATGCGACGCATGGCTGGAAAAAATCAAAGAGCAGGAGAACCCGTATTACGGCTGCGGCAAATGCCAGTGCGGTATGCCGTGTGAAAACGGTATTCCTAATTCAGATCTCTGAGCTTGAAATAGGATATCAGCATTTCCAGCCTGGACGACTGGGAATTCATCTCTTCCGATGCGGCGGCGGATTCCTCGGCGGTTGCGCTGTTCTGCTGTACTACCTGGGATACCTGATCGATACCTTTGTTTATCAAAGAGATTGCCTCTGTCTGATCATTCGATGATATTGCTACCTGGTCTGCGAGTTCGGCGCTTTTCATAATACCTTCAACGATTTTGGAAAGTGATTCCGCCGCTTCATGCGCGAGATCAAGGCCAAGATTCGCTTTCTCGATCGAGTTGCTTATAAGCCCTTCGGTATATTTGGCGGCTTCCGCGCTCTTTGAGGCAAGGTTTCGGACCTCGTCCGCTACTACGGAAAAGCCTTTTCCATGCTGCCCCGCGCGCGCCGCTTCAACGGCGGCATTTAATGCCAGTATGTTAGTCTGGAACGCGATGTCGTCGATCGTCTTTATGACTTTTTTGATAGATTTGCTGGCGTCGTTGATCTCTATTACAGCTTCCACGAGCTGATCCATCTGCAGGCTACTTCTTTCAGCATTGTTTCTTATGTCATCGTTAAGCTTTGCCGCTTTGCTTGCTATTTCCGCGTTTCTTTCCGTCGCGTCCATTATGTCGCCCAGTGTGAATGACAATTCTTCAATTGCCGAGGCCTGTTCTGTTGTACCCTGCGCAAGAGACTGGGCGCCTCCCGCGATTTGTACGGAACCGTCGGAAACCTGATGCGAACTGATATTTATATCGGAGAATAACGTATTGAGGTTGCACAGCATGCTGACCATTGCCTGTCCGATGCTGTCGTTTTCGCTGCGCGGCGTTACATCTATGGCAAGATCGCCGTTTGCGATGCTTTCCATCCATTCGGCCTGTTGTTTATTGAAATTCTCCATGCCTCTGAAGGAATCGGCCAGCAGGGCAATTTCGCCTATATAATTGTCTTTCAGCGGAGGAGCTTTTTCTCCCCGGGCGAGCAGATTCGCAGCCTCTGTTACGTCTTTTACCGGAAAAACGATCAACCTTCGTATCGCGATTCTGATCAATATCACGGCAATGATCAGTACCGTCGCTAAAGCAACGACCGTCCAAATAATCTGCCAGACAAGAGGCGCTTCGACCTCGTTTACAGGGGTAGCTGTATAAAGTATCCAGCCTGTCACAGGTATCCTGCTGGCCGAATAATAGCGGGCGATACCGTCAATTCCGCTCAATCTTGTAGATATGCTGTCTATAGTTTCGTCTTTACTCAGTATAGCGTAATGCCCGTTTTCAAGTGTCTCAATATTTTGATAAACCATATTTCCGTTTGCGTCGATCGAGGGAAGATATATATCATTGTTGTGGATCAGCATATTTCCGTCTGCGTCTGAAAGAAAAGCATAGCTGTCTGCGCCTACATCCATATTCATAATTACTTCGCCGAGCGAGTCTATAAAAATGTCAATACCCAATACGCCGGCCACAACGCCGTTTCTTATAAATGCTCTGGAAAAAGTTATACATAACTTACCGGTGACCGCATCCTTATACAAATCTGTTATATAGATCCTGTCCGGGTTTGCTACCGCCCCTCTGTACCAGTCGCGTTCGGTAGTATTCCAATCACTGTCAACGGGCTGCCAATCTTCGCTCATAACAAACAGTCCGCTTGGGAAGCCCACATATATAGCGGCGATGTTGGGGTTTTCAGCCGCGAGCCCTCTGAGAACAGGAAGGACCATACCGTTATCGACATGGGGCAATGATGACAATGTTGTCGCGACGGCATTTAGATAGTCGGTTTGTTCGATAAGCCAAATTTCGATCCTGTTTGAAAAATATTTGGTGCTTTCTTTTATACGTATCAGCGATTGCTCATGAATCGCCGTGCCCGCCAGAATTCCGCTTATAGCGACAACAATGCCCATCCCTATAATAACGATGGACAGCATGATAGCCAATAAACGTGAGCCTACACTTTTTTTAAACAAGTTAACCCCCCTGAATCGTTTATCTCTTACACTAATTTAACACAATATAAAAACCGAGTCCATATTTTACATTTGCCCGTATTTTTACTTTTAATTCAGATATTTATGCTTAATTCAGATATTTACGTTTAACTCAACTATTTGCCGTATTCATTGGTATAATTGCTTTTATATAGAAAAGGGATATTGATATGAAAATAGCGTTTTCCACACTTGCATGCCCCGACTGGAATTTCTCGGAGATCACGTCAGCCGCGAAGGATTTCGGCTTTGACGGAATCGAGGTGCGCGGCCTCGGTGATGATATCTCAGCCGTAAAAGCCAAGCCTTTTTCACCGGCGGAACTTCCTGAAACCATAAGGAAGCTAAACTTGCTGCGCTTGGCAATACCTTGCTTTTCCAGCGACTGCTGCCTGAAACACGCGGAGAAAAGACAGGCTAATATTGATGAGGTCACGGAATATATAGAGCTTGCCTCCAAGACGTCTACGCCTTATGTGCGGATACTGGCTGACAGCTCGCCTGAACCTGAGGGAGACGTAGACGACGAACTCGTTATTTCACAATTGGAAGAACTCGCTCCCATAGCAGAAAAACACGGCGTTACGCTTCTGGTCGAAACAAACGGAGTATACGCAAATACCGAAAGGCTATTACAGATATTGCAGCGCACCAGCAGCGACGCTGTCGCCGCGCTCTGGGATATGCACCATCCTTACAGGTTCGCGGGGGAATCTCCCGAAAAAACGGTGCAGGTGCTCGGCGCTTATATAAAATATGCTCACATCAAAGATTCGGTTCTTGAAGGGGACATGATCAGATACCGCCTTATGGGCGAAGGCGACCTGCCGATAGACGAAATGATCGCGGCGCTCAGGTCCATAAACTATGACGGCTATATTTCGCTTGAATGGGTAAAACGGTGGGCTGAGGGTCTTGAAGATCCGGGTATTGTAATACCGCATTTTTCGAACTATATGAGCCAGTATACGGAGCACGGCGCCGTAAGGAGCTCTCTGTTTGATAATAAAGCAGGAACTGGAAAATATATCTGGGAGAAGGAAACGCTTATCGACCTGACTTTCCCGCAGCTGTTGGACCGGGTAACGGAAGAGTTTCCGGATCAGTATGCATTTCGTTATACATCGATCGATTATACAAGGACATACAGTGAGTTTCGGGATGAAGTGGATACTTTTGCCCGCGCACTTATCGCGCTGGGCGTTAAAAAGAATGACAAAGTTGCCATATGGTCTACAAACGTTCCCGCGTGGTTTATCACATTCTGGGCGGCGACGAAAATAGGGGCGGTGCTCGTGACTGTGAACACCGCTTACAAGATCTACGAAGCGGAATACCTGCTCCGGCAGTCGGATACGCATACGCTTGTGATGGTGGACGGGTACAAAGATTCCGACTATATCTCTATCATCAATGAGATATGTCCGGAATTAAAAGACCGTAAAGCCGGCGAACCGCTGCATACCAAGCGTCTTCCGTTTCTTCGCAATGTCATCACGGCGGAATCACAGCAGCCGGGCTGCCTGCCCTGGGATATGGCGATGGAATACGCGGAAAGAATACCTATTGAAACAGTCTACCAGCGCATGGCGATGCTGAGCCGCCATGATGTTTGTAATATGCAGTATACCTCAGGGACCACTGGTTTTCCGAAAGGCGTCATGCTGACGCATTACAATGTCGTGAACAACGGAAAGAACATCGGCGACAGGATGGACTTTTCAACGGCCGACCGGCTTCTGATACATGTACCGATGTTTCACTGTTTCGGCATGGTACTGGCGATGACCGCCGCTATAACGCATGGAGCGACGATGTGCCCGATACCGTATTTCTCCGCGGTGCAGGCACTGGATTGCGTCAACAAGGAAAAAATCACGGCAATACACGGCGTGCCTACCATGTTTATCGCGATGCTTGAACATGAGAATTTTGATAAAACCGATTTTTCGTACGCCCGCACGGGCATTATGGCAGGGAGCCCCTGCCCGGCGAAGGTCATGCAGGACGTTATAGACCGTATGAACATGGACGAGGTCACAATCGTATTCGGGCAGACCGAATCCAGCCCCGGCTGCACGATGAGTACAACTGAAGACCCTGTAGAGGTCAAGGTCAACACGGTGGGACGGCCGCTGCCCGGAGTTGAATGCCGGATCGTCGACCCCGTTACGTGGGAGGAATTGCCGGATAATACGGACGGGGAATTCGTGGCGCGCGGTTATAACATAATGAAGGGTTACTACAAAATGCCTGCCGCGACCGCAGGCGTCATCGACGAAGAAGGCTGGCTGCATACCGGCGATCTGGCCAGGCGCCGCCCTGACGGCAATTATCAGATCACAGGCAGGATAAGGGATATGATCATCCGCGGCGGCGAGAACATCTACCCCAAGGAAATAGAGGACTTTATCTATACCCATGAAAAAGTGAAAGACGTGCAGGTCATCGGCGTACCGGATAAAACCTTCGGTGAAGAGATAATGGCTTGCGTTATATTAAAAGACGGCGCCGCGGTAACAGAAGATGAAATAAAAGAATATGTAAGGACGCATATGGCAAAGCATAAAACGCCGAAGTATGTGCGCTTCGTAAATGACTTCCCGATGAACGCCGCGGGAAAGATTATGAAATATAAGATGGTCGAAGAGGCGACGGAGTTCCTAAAGACCGTGTAATTACACGATCTCCTTTACCTCTACTACTCTCTTTTCTTCTACCGACTTATTTACAGCCTCAAGTATCCTGATACAGGCAGCTCCGTCATGAAGATTCGGGCTGACCTGTGTCCCTTTCGATATCGCGTTCAGGAAGTCGGCTTTGGCATGGAAGAAGGTGTTCTCGTATCCTATCAGATGGCCGGGAGCCCACCATACTCCGGCGTAAGGATGATTTCCTGTCGTGGCCGATATACGCCTGTAACCCTGTTCCGCCGCCGGCATGTCAAGATCAAGGAAAAGAAGGTCATTCATTTCCTGGAAATTGAATTTTAAAGCTCCTTTGCTGCCGTAGATCTCAAAATCGTTCCAGTTGTTTCTGCCTGCGGCGAAACGCGACGTATCAAAACTGCCGAGCGCGCCGTTTTCAAAGTCACAGACAAAGAAACACGCGTCGTCTATGGTAACAGGGCCTTTTTCAGAAAAGACCTGATCGCCGCCGGCTTCAAAGACTCCCGCGTTCTCACCGGGCAGAGGTCTCTCCTTAATAAATGTTTTGTTCATACCCGTGACCGCAGCGATTTCTCCTACAAGAAAACGCGCAAGATCTACCAGATGAGAGTTCAGGTCATAATGAGGGCCGCCGCCGGCCTTTTCTTTGTAGAAGTGCCAGGTTAGGGGGAAGTCTGGGCTCATTACCCAGTCCTGAAGGTACGCGCCGCGCCAGTGGTAGATCTGTCCCAGCCTTCCTTCATCAATAAGCTGCTTTGCGTAAGCGATTGCCGGTACGAATCTGTAGTTATGATTCAGTAAATGAACGATCCCTGCCTTATCGCCCGTTTCAGCCATATCCTTAGCCTCGGCATAAGTGATAGCGGCAGGTTTCTCGCAAAAGATATGCTTGCCGTTCTTCGCCGCGGCGATGAAAATGTCGTGATGCAGATAGGTAGGAGCAGATATATCTATGACGTCGATATCGTCTCTTTCGACCAGGTCTTCCCATCTGGGTACGACCTCTTCCCAGCCTTGTTTTTCCGCGAATTTGTTTGCCAGATTTTCGCGGCTGCCGAAAGAAAAAGCTTTAAGAACAGGTTCAAAATCAGAATCGAAAAAGCGATTCACATTCGCCCAGGAAAAACTATGCGCGCGGCCCATCATTCCGCTGCCGACTAAACCGATATTGAGTTTCTTTTTCATTTCCCTTATCTCCTTTTTTAGATCACTGCCCGCATACAATATCACGGATACGCTTCAGTTCTTTTACGCTGATGCTAACAGCTTCGTCTTCATATCCGGTCCAGGCCGTGTGCGGATGATCTATTTCGACCGCCAGCGATCCCTGATAGTTAGCTTTTGCCAGGTATTCAGCCAGCTTTAAGTTGTTAACAATCCCCTGCCCTGCAGGTACGCCCGCGAAGAAATACCATTCGCGTGGATCCACATTCGGATCGACCATGAGGTCTTTGCAATGTGTCGCAAAGACATATGGCGCCAGTTTCTCCATGCCGGTGACCGGGTCGTCAAGCAGCCTGAGGAAATTTCCCGTATCGAAATTGACTCCGAAGTTTTTATCACCTACCATTTCAAGCAGCTGTAGTATCTCGTCCGCGGTAAAGTCTATATGGTTTTCGACGGCGAGCTTCACTCCGCTGTCGTTTGCGATAGCCATGCATTCTTTGAACTGGACCGCGAGGCGTCTCAATTGTTCCTGATGATCTTCGTGACGGAACATGAGGCTTGAGCCTGTGACGCGCATGACGTCCGCGCCGATGAGCCGTACGCGGGGGATAAGCATTTTCACTTCCTCAAGCGCGGCGGGATTCAAACCGCGCTCAAGCCCGTCGGGATGCCCCCAGGCCAAAACACGGTCGAAACCATACTCGTCCAGCTGCGGCTTCAGCTCTTTCAGATAGGATTCTTCAAGACTCGGCAGGAAGCAGGTTTCAAGCGATACCGCTTCCGCGCCTATTTCATAAGCGCGTTTCAGGAAATCTTCGATCGTCATTATCTTTTCCGGCGCCTGCTGGTCGGGATAGACCTCTCCGAAAAATCTGTGATAACAATAACTGTCGATGCCAACTTTCATTTTGGTTCCTCCTTTGAAATGACTACAATTGTAATGACTACAATGACACAAGCTCGAACCCGAAGGTCTTTGCAAGCTGTGCCAGTGCGGGTTTTTGGTTTCCGAGAGCAATAAGAGAATGGTGAGAGCAAAGATGCTCCATAATATCGTGTCCGTTTTTCCAGCGGATAAGCGCGCCGTTCCTGCAGTCGCTTCCCGGGTATTTCACATAAGCCGTTATCTCGGCTTCTATGACGGAAAAGCGTTTCAGATCCGGATAGATCTTTGCAAGCGTTATGGGGCCTTTGGGAAATTCGCAGTCTATCACATGCGCGTTTTCGTCAACGATCGCGAGCACTTTCGGACGCATTATCCATCTGGAGCAGAAGCTCTGCGGGGCAAAGCCGAAATATCCGCAGTGCACGCCGAGAGCGTGGTTGTCCGGATCCTCGATGTCAGGGAATTTATCGATTTTTTCGTGCGCAAGCGCAGCCATTCCGACAAGGAAGGGATAGAGATTGGTCATCATCACGGGCTGAAGCAGAGACCTGTAGAGGATAAAGGTGCTTATCATCGTAAGGGTATCCCCCTCGCACGCGAAGATAATATCGTCTCTTTCAAATATCTCATTCCACGCCAGGCAGGGCGTCGTATTCGAATTGAAGCTCTCGTTCAGGCAGTTCGCGCCAACGCCTTCAACGCCGCCGATTTCATCAATTATCTCTTTCACCGCGACATATAGTTTTACCGCTCCAAGATAAGCGGTATCTGTCAGATCCGGGTCAACAGGTACGTTCCAGTCTTTACTGACTTCTCTGGCTTTTTCATCCGTAACATTCGCTGCTTTTTCATTCAGTTCTTTATAACTGCGGTAAATCAGCTTGACCCCGAATATGTCTTCAAGCCTCTCTGTACATTCCTGTTCCCACCAGAAGAAACGCTTAAATATATATGCCTGCATGCCTTCGCCCGGGCTGTCCTGGAACATAAGAAATTTCGCGCCGTCGTTCATTGCTTTTTTTACAGCGATAGAACGGATGATGACTTTGGCGAGTTCGATAGTATAAGGAGAAAAAACAGTAAGATCTTTTTCCCTGAGATAGGTAACGATCTCCCAGTCCCACATCTCGACAGTGCCGAATTTCGATGTGAGAGCTATCATGGGAAGACCGTACGCGGCGAGTTTGTCAGAATCGCCGAACGCAGCTCCGATGAGCTGAGGGAACACTATTGCGTCCGCACATTCGATTTTGTCACCGACACAGGCAGGCTCAAGTATCTCCGCCACATCTCCGTAAAGGGTTTTCAGGTTCTCTATCTGTACATTGAATTCGCCCAGTTCCCGTTCATTAGCCGCTTTGAAATATAGGGGGATCAGCCTCACTTTTTTCATCATTAGTCTCCTTAAATTCGCATAAGCGATAGATATTGAAATACACTTTTAGGCGTTACAGACCACTAATATAGTATACTACATGGGAATGATTATTGAGGAGGGTTTAGATGAAAATAATCGCTTATGATCTGGGAACGGGCGGAGTCAAGGCGTCTTTGCATGACGAAGAGCTCAAACCTTTGTTAAAGGTTTTTATTGAATACCAAACGTATTATCCCGCCGCTGAAAAACATATGCAAAAACCGGAGGACTGGTGGGAGGCGGTATGCGTCGCGACAAAAAAACTGCTTGAAGACTCAAAGACCAAACCGGAAGAGATAGCCTGTGCGGCGCTGTCGGGACACAGTCTTGTCGCTGTGCCGATGGACGAAAAAGGAAATGCGCTTCTTGACCTTGTACCTATATGGTCGGACACGACCGGGGCAGGCTCGGCGGCGGAGTTCTTTGGCCGTATCCCTGAAAAAGAATGGTATATGAAAACAGGCAACGGATTCCCCGCGGCTTGTTATACCATTTTCAAACTGATGAAACTGGCGAAGACAGAGCCTGATTTGTTTGATAAAACGAGGAGGGTTCTCGGCTCGAAAGACTATGTCAACTTCCGCTTGACCGGCGAGATGGCGACCGATCCGTCTTACGCGTCAGGAAGCGGGGGCTACGACCTGACCGGCGGAGGTTTCATAGATAAGTTTTTCGAGGCGGCCGGTTTGCCAAGAAATCTCTTTCCGGAGATAGTCCCGTCCCATACAAGTATCGGCAGGGTTACGGAAAAAGCGGCGCTCGAATGCGGCCTCGCGGCAGGGACTCCTATTGCCTGCGGAGGAGTAGACAACGCGTGCATGGCCCTGGGGGCTGTCGGCGACATAAACGGAAATGCCTACCTTTCCCTCGGCTCTTCAAGCTGGATCGCTGTCAATTCACCTTCGCCCGTACTGGACTTTATCAGGAAACCGTATGTCTTCGCTCATATAGCGGAAGCATTGTACACATCGGCGTTTTCAATATTCTCCGCCGGAAGCTCTCTTAAATGGGTGCGCGATAATATTTTTATCGGTACAGGAGGATTTCATGAGCTGGACATGATCGCTGATGAAGTTGCTCCGGGAAGCGGAGGTATTTATTTCAACCCAAGCCTTGCCGGCGGTTCATCGCAGGATAGAAGCCTGAATATCCGCGGGGCATATATAGGGCTGCATCTGGGGACGACACGAGCCGAGCTTCTCAGGGCGGCCATGGAAGGCATCACTCTCGGACTCAAGACCTCTTATGATTTCATTACAAAACACGCGGATCTGGGAGAATCGCTTCTTATCTGCGGCGGCGGCAGCAAGAGCAAGGTTTGGCTTCAGATGTTCGCGGATGTTTTTAATATAGAAATAATCAAGACCAATATAGACCAGGACGCGGCGTCGCTTGGAGCAGCGGCGATAGCCGCGCGCGCTGCCGGCGTCTGGCAGGATTACAGCGGCATCCCGGCTTTGCATCAGGTTGAGACAAGGTGCCTGCCAAGACCGGAGTACGCGGCTTTTTATAAAGAGATGCTTCCCCGGTATGTTAATGTAGCGGAGAGGCTTTCTGATATAGGAGATATGTTGAAGGAATAACTTATAAGTGAGGTAAAGGACATGAAATTTGGAACATTATTTGCTTACTGGACACACGAATGGCATGGAGACTATGTTTATTTTGCCAAAAAAGTGGCGGGGCTTGGGTTCGATATACTCGAGATATCCGCGGGCGATTTATTGAATATGTCCGAATACGAGATCGACGAGCTCAGGATAGTCGCCAAAGATCTTGGGATAACCATTTCATCTAATATCGGGCCCCCAAAGGATAAAGACGTTTCCTCAAAATCTCCTGAGATCAGGAGAGCAGGCATAAAATTCCTGACCGACATAATGAAAGCCATGGACCGGCTCGATTCAAGAGCCCTTGTCGGCGTAATGTATACTTACTGGCCCTGCGAATTTGACGATCTGGACAAACCGGCGATTTGGGAGCGCGGGGTTGAGAGCGTTAAAGAGCTTGGTAAAGTGGCCGGGGATCTCGGTATCGATTATTGTCTGGAAGTCGTGAACAGATTTGAGACCAATATACTCAATACCAGTGAGGAAGCCGTGAGGTTCTGTTCTGACGTCGGGTGCGGCAGCGTAAAAATCCTGCTTGATACATTCCACATGAATATTGAAGAAGACAATATTCCTGCCGCGATCAGGCTGGCCGGAGGTCTTCTGGGACATCTGCATGTCGGCGAAGGGAACAGAAAACCTCCCGGGCAGGGATCTCTTCCCTGGGCCGGGATCGGACAGGCGCTCAGGGATATCGGGTTTGACAAAGGCGTCGTGATGGAGCCGTTTGTGACCATGGGAGGTCAGGTCGGTACTGATATAAAGGTATGGCGGGATCTTTCAGGCGGCGCGAACCCGGAAGAAATGGACCGCAAAATAGGAGAATCGCTTAAGTTCCTAAGGCAAAACTTTTTGGGATAAAGGCTTCAGGAAAAAACAAAGGAGAAGAACTGATGAGTGAAGTATGGACGATGGGTGAAATGCTCGTTGAGATTATGCGCCCGCGGGTTGATATGGAACTGTATGAAGAGGGTGAATTTATTGGCCCGTTTCCCAGCGGGGCGCCCGCGATCTTTATCGATACGGTCGCGAGGCTGGGGCACAGCGCGGGTATTTTCGGGGGCGTTGGTAAAGATGATTTTGGTAAAAATATTCTGGACAGGCTCAGGAAAGACGGGGTAAACACCGATTAT
>Ga0209628_10003245_pt1 | contig 11327 bp, 7 predicted proteins | sample TergutCu122P4_FD_187285 | JGI IMG/M metagenome (GOLD analysis project Ga0209628, IMG submission 187285) | Cubitermes ugandensis P4 segment gut microbial communities from Kakamega Forest, Kenya - Cu122 P4 (SPAdes) (version 2) | ecosystem: Host-associated > Arthropoda: Insects > Digestive system >...
ATTGCTGGCCAAGGATCAGGCCGAATTGCGCAACAGCCTGCTTGGCCTCTTGCGTCTCCTGGTCGAGAACATCAACGAACTGATTCTCGATGACCGCTGGCTGCATGGGCAAATCGACGTGGTCCGCGGACTGATCGACAAGCCCTTGTCGCAGCGAACCATCGAGGATGCCGAACAGCGCCTCAAAGAAGTCCTGTTCAAGCAAAGCCAGCTGAAAACCAGCCTGCTCGGCGCTCAGGAGGCCATCAAGCAGATGCTGGCCGGCTTTGTCGACCATCTGGCCGATTTTGCCGACGCAACATCGGACTACCACGACAAGATCGAAGCCTGCGCCGCGAAAATCACCGCCGCCGACGACATCACCGCGCTGGAAAACGTGCTCGGCGAGGTCATGCGGGAAACCCGGACCATACAGATCAACGCGCTGCGCTCGCGCGACGAATTGCGCGCCACCCAGCGTGAGGTTCTGGAATCGCAGGAGCGCATCCGGCAGCTGGAGCGCGAACTGGAGGCGACCAGCGACCTGGTCCGCTACGACCAATTGTGCGGCGTCCTCAACCGGCGCGGCCTCGAAGACATGTTCGCCAAGGAAGCGGCGCGCGCCAGCCGGCGGCAGACGCCCCTGTGCGTGGCTCTCCTCGACATCGACAATTTCAAGCAACTCAACGACTCGATGGGCCATGATGTCGGCGACCAGGCCCTGATCCATCTGGCCCGGCTGTGCCGCGACACCCTGCGGCCGCAGGACGCGGTCGCCCGCTACGGCGGCGAGGAATTCGTCATCCTGCTGCCGGAAACCCAGCTCGGCGACGCGGTGACGGTCTTGAGCCGCTTGCAGCGCGAATTGACCAAGAGATTCTTCATGCACAACAACGACAAGGTATTGATCACTTTCAGCGCCGGCGTCACCGAATGCACCGCCGCCGACGACCAGCACAGCGCCGTCAAGCGCGCCGACAGCGCCATGTACCAAGCCAAAGAGGCCGGCAAGAACCAGGTGGTCGCCGCATGAAGGCCGTCATTCTGGCCGGCGGCCTGGGCACCCGGATCAGCGAGGAATCGCACCTGAAACCCAAGCCGATGGTCGAGATCGGCGGCAAGCCCATCATCTGGCACATCCTGAAAATCTACTCGGCCCACGGCATCAACGACTTCATCATCTGCCTGGGCTACAAGGGCTATGTGGTCAAGGAATATTTCGCCAACTACTTCCTGCACACCTCGGATGTGACCTTCGACATGGTGGGCAACCACATGGAAGTGCATGAGCGGCACGCCGAGCCGTGGCGGGTGACCCTGGTGGACACCGGAGAACACACGGCGACCGGCGGCCGCCTGAAGCGGGTCGCGGAGTACTTGAAAAACGAGGAAGCCTTCTGTTTCACCTATGGCGACGGCGTGGCCGACATTGATATCAGCGCGCTGGTCAACTTTCACCGCGCTCACGGAAAACCGGCAACAGTCACCGCCGTTCAACCCCCGGGGCGCTATGGCGCCTTGCGTCTCAAGGGGGCCGAGGTCACCGGCTTTTCCGAAAAGCCGCGCGGAGATGGCGGCTTGATCAATGGCGGCTTTTTCGTCCTCTCCCCGAACGTGATTTCGCTGATTGCCGACGACAAGACCGCCTGGGAAGTAGAACCGCTCGAAACCCTGGCCCGCCGGGGAGAACTGGCGGCATTCGAACACAAGGGTTTCTGGCAGCCGATGGACACCCTGCGCGAGAAAAACATGCTTGAAGCACTCTGGAACGACGGTCGGGCGCCATGGAAAACCTGGTAATACCCCGCGCCGGGTTCTGGCGCGGCAAACGCGTCCTGGTCACGGGCGACACCGGCTTCAAGGGCTCTTGGCTGACCCGCTGGCTGCTGCGCCTGGGCGCCGAGGTCAGCGGCCTGGCCCTGCCGCCCCCGACCCAGCCCAGCCTGTTTGAATCCATCGGCCCGAACCCTGGTTATTCATGCCATCTTGCCGATATTCGTGACGCCGCCCAGGTCAAGCGGCGGATCGCGGCGGTACAACCGCAAATCGTTTTCCATCTCGCGGCGCAAGCGCTGGTCCGCGCCGCTTACGAGGACCCGCTGGCGACCTGGGCAACCAATGTCCAGGGCACGGCGCATGTTCTGGAAGCCTTGCGCGACGAGACTTCCCTCAAGGCCGCCATTTTCATCACCACCGACAAGGTTTACCGCAATCGGGAATCCCCCTATCCCTACCGGGAGGAGGATGAGTTGGGCGGGCATGACCCCTACAGCGCCAGCAAGGCCGCCAGCGAATTGCTGATTGCCAGCTACCGCCTATCCTTTTTTGAACCATCGGGCATCGCCATTGCCAGCGCCCGCGCCGGCAATGTCATCGGCGGCGGCGACTGGGCGGCGGAGCGCATCATTCCCGATGCCATCCGCGCCTGGCAAAAGGGCTTGCCCCTGCGGGTGCGCCATCCGGGGGCCATCCGTCCCTGGCAGCATGTGCTCGAACCGCTGGCCGGCTACCTTTTGCTGGCCGAGCATCTCTGGGAGCATCCGGAAGCCGCCGGCCCCTTCAATTTCGGGCCGCGCACCGACGAAGCCGCCAGCGTCGGCCAGCTCATCGCTTGCGCGCGGGCAGGCGACCCGGAAGCGAGCGTCTGCTTCGACAGCGCGCCGAGCGGCCCGCACGAAGCCGGCTGGCTGGCGCTGGAAATCGCCAAGGCTCGCCACGTCCTGGGTTGGCGGCCCCTCTGGCCGCTCGAACAGGCGGTACAACGAACGATGAGGTGGTACCGGGCGTGGCAGCGGGGCGCCGATCCCATTGCCTTGTGCGACAAGGATATCGACGACTACGAAAGCCGCCGCCCATGAAGCGCTTGCAGATCAGCGACCTGCCCCCGAGCGGCCTCAAGCTCGTCGAGCGCCAGCGTCTGGGCGATTCCCGCGGCTATTTCTCGCGCCTCTTCTGCGCCCGCGAACTGGCCGAATGCGGCTGGAACAAGCCCATTGCCCAGATCAACTTTTCGCACACCACCGTGCGCGGCGCTGTCCGCGGCTTGCATTACCAATTGCCCCCCCATGCCGAAATCAAGCTGGTTCAGTGTTTGCGGGGCAGCATCTGGGATGTGGCCGTGGATATACGCCAGGGCTCGCCGACCTTCCTCCATTGGCGCGCGGAAATCCTGAGCGCCGACAACGGCCGCGCCTTGCTGATTCCCGAAGGCTTCGCCCACGGCTTTCAGGCGCTGAGCGACGAGGTTGAGCTGCTTTATCTGCATTCGGCGGAGCACTCCCCCGAGTGCGAAAGGGGGCTCTCTCCCGCCGATCCCCGGCTGGCCATTGCCTGGCCCTTGCCGATTGCTGCGCTTTCCGATAGAGATGCCCGCCAAGCGCCATTGCCGCCCGATTTTGGAGGAATCGCCTTGTGAAGTGCCGGCACTGCCATAGCGAACTGCGACTTCCCTTCCTCGACCTTGGCGCCGCGCCGCCATCGAACGCTTATCTGGATCGCGCGATGCTGTCGCGGCCCGAAACCTGGTTCCCCCTGCGCCTCCTGGTCTGCGAGACTTGCTGGCTGGCGCAGACCGAGGATTACGCCGGAAGGGAAGCCCTATTCACCGAGGACTACGCCTATTTCAGCTCTTTCTCGACCTCCTGGCTGAAGCATGCCGAAGGCTATGTGCAGGCCATGATCGCTCGTTTCGGGCTGAACGAAGCATCGAGGGTCGTGGAAATCGCCGCCAATGACGGCTACCTGTTGCAATTCGTCAAGGCGGCCCGGATTCCCTGCTATGGCATCGAACCCACGGCCAGCACGGCCACCGCCGCACGGGCCAAGGGACTCGACATCATCGAAGAGTTTTTTGGCGCGGCGCTCGCCCGGTCGCTCGTCGAGCAAGAGCGAAGCGCCGACCTGATCGTCGCCAACAACGTGCTGGCGCACGTCCCGGACATCAACGACTTCGTCGCCGGCATCGCGCGCCTGCTGAAACCGCAAGGAATCGCCAGCTTCGAATTTCCCCATCTCTTGCGCATGATCGAGGGGCGGCAATTCGATACGGCTTATCACGAGCACTACTCCTACCTTTCGCTCTCTGCGGCAGAGCGCATTTTCGCCGCGAATGGCCTGGAAATTTTCGATGTCGAGGAACTCGAAACCCATGGCGGCAGCCTGCGGGTTTTTGCCCAGCGTCCACGCGCCGGGCATGCAATACAGGCCAGCGTCGCGAGACTCTTGGCTACGGAAAAACAGTTCGGCCTGCTCGCCCCCGATGTTTACCGCGGGCTCCAGGAAGCCAGCGAACACATCAAATTCGGCCTGCTCGAATTTTTGCTCGGCTGCCGCCGGCGCGGCGAAACGGTTGCCGCCTATGGGGCCGCGGCCAAGGGCAATACCCTTCTCAATTTCTCGGGCATTCGCGGCGATCTCGTCGCTTTCGTGGCCGATCGCAATCCCGACAAGCAACACAAATTCCTGCCCGGCAGCCGGATTCCGATCGTGCCCCCGGCGCATCTGCTGGCCCGCCGCCCGCCGTGGATTCTCCTATTGCCGTGGAACCTCCGCGACGAAATCATCGGGCAACTGGCCGACGCCCGACGATGGGGCGCGCGCTTTGTCACGGCCATTCCCGAATTGCGGGTGTTCGATTGAAACGCCTCTTGCTGACCGGGGCCAGCGGTTTCATTGGCCGCGCCGTGCTCGAACGGCTCGATCCCGCTCAATGGGAAGTCGTCGCCTGTAGCCGGCAGCCCGCTCCGGATGCGCTGCCTGCCTGCGTCCGCGCCTGGCGCTCGGCAGACCTGCTCGACCCGCGACAAGCCCGCGCCGCGATCACCGAGGCAAGGGCAAGTCACTGGCTGCATCTGGCTTGGTATACGACCCACGGCGCATTCTGGAAGGCGCGCCAGAATCTGGATTGGACCATCGCCAGCCTGCTGATGCTGAAACATTTCGACGCGACAGGCGGAAAACACGCGGTCATGGCCGGAAGCTGCGCCGAATACGACTGGCGGCACGGCTTCTGCCGCGAAGACGAAACGCCCTTGAATCCGCAAAGCCTCTATGGAACGGCCAAGGACAGTCTGCGCCGCCTGGCCGAAGCCTATTGCGCCGGGCAAGATATCCGCTTTGCCTGGGGCCGGGTGTTCTCGCCCTTTGGCCCGCGCGAAGGGCGAGAACGCTTCATCCCCTCGGTCATCCGCGCCATGTTGGCGAAAGAGGCGGTGCGCTGCTCGCATGGCCGCCAATACCGCGATTTTCTGCCCGTTTCGGATCTCGCCGACGCGTTCATCACCTTGCTCGAAACCAAGGCATCCGGGAGTTTCAACCTCTCCTCATCGACGCCTTGCCAATTGCGCGACATCGTCCGCTTGCTTGGCGACATCACCGGCTGGCGCAAAAGCCCCGAATTCGGCGCCATTCCGGTCGCCGACGACGACCCGCCGCTCCTGGTCGGCGACAATCGCAAACTGCGCGCCCTCGGCTGGGAAGCATCGACCGGGCTGACCCACGGGCTGGAAAGCGCGGTCAACTGGTGGCGCTGAAAATCCACGCTCATGCACAGACTCCTCTATCAACAGACGGCCTACCCCGTGTTTCAAAACCGGATGTACGACTCTGGCGAAGAAGCAAAAGACTGCCCCAAGGGCGACATTGATTTGGTGGAAGATCTTGGGAGCGGGCTCGTGTACAACGCAGCCTTTTGCCCCGATCTGATGAATTACGACGCCAGCTATCAGAATGAGCAGGGCGTGAGCCCTTGTTTTCGCCAGCATCTCGACTCGGCGGCCGATCTTGTCGAACGGCACATGGGGCGTCGGCGCCTGGTCGAGGTGGGTTGCGGCAAGGCCTTCTTTCTTGAACTGCTGCTCGGGCGAGGCTGTGACATCACGGGCTTCGATGCCGCCTATGAAGGCTCCAATCCGCGCGTGCGCCGCCAGTATTACGAACCTGGCCTTATCGACCGGGCGGAGGGCTTGATCCTGCGTCATGTGCTGGAGCATGTGCAGCATCCGTTCGATTTTCTGCAACGGCTCCGCGATGCCAATGGCGGCGGCGGACGCATCTACATCGAAGCGCCTTGCTTTGACTGGATATGCGAACACAAGGCCTGGTTCGATATTTTCTACGAGCATGTAAATTATTTCCGGCTCACGGATTTTCGCCGCATGTTCGGCGAAATTCTCGACTGCGGACGCCTGTTTGGCGGCCAATACCTCTACGTGGCGGCCGAGCTATCCTCTCTGCGCGCGCCGCGCCACGATCCGGCGGATCCGGTTCGCTTTCCGCCCGGCTTCACACAACTGGCCGACATGCCGATTCCCTCTGTCACCGGCCGCAGCGCGGTTTGGGGCGGCGCCTCGAAGGGCGTCATTTTCACCCTGCTCAAAGCCCGAGCCGGTCAGGCGGTCGATATCGTGATCGACATTAATCCGGCCAAGCAGGGCAAATATCTGGCAGGCGCCGGAATTCAAGTGCAATCGCCGGCAAAAGCCTTGCCGCGGCTGCCGCCGGGCTCTCCCATATTTGTGATGAATTCGAACTATCTGGACGAGATCAAGCGAATGTCCGGCAATGCCTACCACTACATCGAGATCGACAATGGAAAATCCTGAAGAAAACAGGGAGCCGCAAGCGCAATTCAAAAGGGATTGCGAGGCCGAAATCGCCCACCAGGCCGCCGACGCCGAATTTCAGCGCCTGTCGCGCGCCTGGATGGGTCGCGCGCAGAAACTTCGCTATTCCTACCATTTTCGCTGGATGGGGCGGCCCATCATCCAATACCCCGGCGACATCATCGCCATGCAGGAACTGATCTGGAGCATCCAGCCCGATCTCATCATCGAGACGGGAGTCGCGCACGGCGGTTCGGTGATTTTTTACGCGTCGATGCTCGAACTGATCGGCAAGGGGGAAGTGATCGGCATCGACATCGACATCCGCGCGCACAACCGCGAGGCCATCGAAGCCCATCCGATGAAAAAGCGCATCCGCCTCATCGAAGGATCGAGCCTTGCCCCGGACATCGCCGATCAGGTCAAGGCGGCGGCGAAGGGCAGGCGCGTCATGGTCGTCCTCGACGCCAATCACACCCACGAGCATGTCTTACGCGAACTCGAACTGTATGCGCCGCTGGTCAGCGTCGGCAGCTATTGCGTGGTCATGGATACCGTTGTCGAGGATATGCCGGACGAACTGTTCGGCGATCGCCCCTGGGGCCGCGGCGACAATCCCAAAACAGCGGTTCGCGCCTGGATCGGGACGCATCCGGAATTTTCGATTGATCGCGGCATGGATGCCCGCCTGGCGCTCTCGGTCGCCCCCGACGGCTATCTGAGACGCATTGCCTGAGCGCCTCTTCGCTGCCCTCTCATTGAAACGATCATCACGGAACCGATATGAAGCTTGAATGCAGCCGCCCTGACAAAACCGGCGCAGGAACCAAAGCCAATGTCTATCAGATTTTCTATTCCAGAGAGACGCAAGAAGCGCTTGATCCGGGATTCATTCCACTCGACAACACGGGACAGCGCCCGGATTGGTGCGAGTACTGGCCGATCCGGAATTTCCTCCTGAATCAGCCATTGAATGAAGCAGAGTTTTACGGTTTTTTGTCTCCCAATTTCAATTCGAAAACCGGGCTGGACTCGAAGCAGGTTCTGGATTTCGCGGCATCCATGGATGCCTCGGCAGACGTGGTCGCCTTTTCTCCCTTTTTCGATCAAGCCGTCTTGTACAGAAACATGTTCGAGCACGGCCTGTTCTATCATCCCAACGCGTTGTACGCCTTCTCGGCTGGCATCGAGAGGCTTGTTCCGGGCCTTTGCCTGAATACCCTGATTACCGATTCCAGCAATACCATTTTTTGCAATTATTTCCTGGCGAAGCCAAAATTCTGGCGTCATTGGCTGGAAAAGGCCGAAGAAATATTCATTCTCGCGGAGCAAAACGACACCCCCTTGGGGCGAGCGCTCAATGCCGGCACCTTGCACCGATTCGTAAGGTCTTACCATACCAAGGTATTTTTCATCGAACGGCTGGCCTCCTTGCTGCTGGCGACAGAGAAACACTGGCAAGCGCATTTTTACGATCCAACGGGCTTGCCCATGTTAAAGACCAATGAGCAGGCTTTGCCTGAGCTGATGGCCATGGATGCCATCAAGCAGGAGGCGCGAAAGAGCGGACGGATGGAAATGATGGAAAGCTATGCCCGGATGCGCGCATCCTTTTTCGACAACCATCCTTTCGTATCGGGCGAGCCCGAGAAATCGGCCATCCGGGAAGATCGCCCCGACGCCCCCGTCATCCCGGATGAAGGCCTGGACAAGACCCCTGGTTCTTTGCCCGCGCCGCACAAAATTGACATCATCATCCCCTGCTACAACTACGGACATTTCCTGGATGACTGCCTGAGCGCGGTCACCGGGCAGACGCGCGGGGATTTCGCCGTGCTGCTGATGGATAACGCCTCGACCGACGACACGGCGGAAAAGGCCGCCGAATGGATGCGGCGCGACCCGCGCATTCGCTATCAGCGTAATGACATCAATATCGGCATGTTGAAAAACATGGAACGGGGTTACGAACTAACCCATGCCGACTATGTGGTGATCCTGCCGGCCGACGATTTGTGGGCGCCGGAATTCCTGGCCGAAACCTGCAACGCGCTCGACCGGAATCCACAATGCACCTATGCCTGGACCGGCTGGGGCGCTTGCCGTCACCCGGACGACTTCATGGGCAAGATGACCACCGTGCCGCATGAAGAAAGCGGCCCGGTCGACGACATGCCCTTTCTCACGCTGCAAAACTACATTCCCCTGTCTTTTGGCGTCTTTCGGCGTCGCGCCTGCGATCAGGCCGGCGGCCTCTTTGCCCATTTTCTGCCGCAATTGGGCGACCTCTACCTGTGGATGCGCCTTAGCGCGCTAGGCCGGGCTTATTTCATCAACCGGCAACTGGGGCGTCTGCGTTTTCATGGAAGCAATTTTTCGAACGAACTCCACGCCACGGGACGAAGCGCCTTCGATCTGATCCACATCCTCGACCTGGTTTTTGAATCCGACCGCTGGCCCAAGCCGATCCGGCTGCTCGCCAAGGCCCGGCAGATTCAAATGCTGACCGGAGAAAAAATCAGCGCCAGCATCCGCGCCTTCGGCAACGACAAGACCCTGCCCACCATTCAGGACTTCATCCGCTCCGACCGGCTCGATCTCTATCTGATGGCCGCCCTGGCCATCCGGGGCTACCCGGAAGCCTTCCAGCTCACCGACACGGCCAGCGATGTGGACGATCTGCTGGCCGAGGTCATCGACGAAGCGCCCAAGGACTCGGCCTTCAATCTCTTGGGCAGAGAACCGCAAAGCCAGGGCGAAGCCATGGCGCTACGCCAGTTGAACAAGTCGTATGAAACCTGGCTTAACAAGCGAAGCTTCATTGCCGATGACATCAAGATCATCGAACAGGACATCGCCCGCTGGAAGGCCAAACCGGCATTCCAGATCCTGATGCGCGTCGGCGAACCCGACCGCGCCAGGCTCGCCGACACCCTGGAGAGCCTCAATCACCAGTTCTATGGCAACTGGAGAATCGACATCCTCAGCGACCTCCCCCCGCCCGCCGGCATCGAGGCCATCGCCAATCTGGGCTGGCATGTCGTAGACGATGCGGCGAAAGACGCCAAGCAGCACAAAGCCCAACTGGATCTGCTGGTCGCCGCCCGGCGTTGCGACTGGATTATCGAACTGCCCGCCGGCGCGGCGCTGGATCCCTTGTGTCTGTGGCGGGTTGCCAGCGAAAGCGATCGCGACGACAGCGCGGTGGCCTTCTATGTCGACGACGATGTACTCAGTAGCAACGGCAAGCGCGCCGCCCCGCGCTTCAAGGGCGGGCTCGATATCGAGTGGTGCCGTTCAGCCGACCTGATCGGCCCGCTGTTCGTCCAGCGCCAGGCCCTGCGCGCGGCCGGCGGCCTCAGCGCTTCCGACGAAAGCCCGTGGTACGACCTCTTGCTGCGCCTGATCGAAGCCGGTAGCGCAAACGCCATACGATCCATTCCCGATGTTCTCTTGAGCTACCGCGACGCCTTTCCTTCCAGCCCGCCGGCCTGCATGACCGCGCTCGCCGAGCACTTGACGCGATTGAACGAAGACTGCGACGTCGCGCCGACCTCGAAGGATAGCTGGCGCGTCATGCATTATCTGCGCGACGAGCCGCTGGTTTCGCTTCTCGTTCCCAGCGGCAATGCCCTGGAATTCATCGCGCCGGGCATCGACAGCCTTCTGGAAAAAACCCGCTATGGCAACTTCGAGCTGATCGTGGTGGCCGACGCCGAAGCGGCCGACCCGGAATTGCGGCAATGGCTCTCTGAACTTTCCGGACGAAACGATCGCGCCATTCAGGTCATCGCGCCAGAGAATCGCGCTCCCGACGCCCCGCCCAATCGCGCCGCCGCCCTGAACCAGGCCGCCCGCCTCGCACGCGGCGATTATCTGGTACTGCTCAGCGAAGATACCCGGGTTCTTCAGGAACACTGGCTCGATGAGCTCGTCTCCCAAGGACGGCGGCCCGGCATCGGCGCCGTGACGCCCAAGCAGGTGCAACCGCAATCCGGGCTGATCGAAAACGCCGGTTACACGCTCGGAATCGGCGGTCTGGCCGGCGCTCCCGCACGCGGGGCCGAAAAATTCTCCAACCCCGGTTACCTGAATAGCCTGCAAGTCTGCCGCGAGGTATCGGCGGCCCCGACCAGTTGCCTCCTGGTGTCGCGAGAGGATTACCTGGCGGTCGGGGGACTGGATGAGACGCTGTTCGCCGATCTGGCCACGGACATTGATTTCAGCCTCAAGCTACGCGGCCTGGGCCGCAGGCTGATTTACACCCCCTTCGCCACCGTCGTCCATTACGGCAATATCGCGGAACGCGACTTCTCTTTCCATACGGTCGCTCATGCCGAAAAACTGCTGGCCGAAGCGCGCGCCAAACAAGTCATCCAGGAGCGCTGGCAGGGGCATCTGGCCCACGACCGGCTGTGGAATCCCAACCTCGGCCTCGAATCCGACACCCTGCGGATCGAGACGCGCGAACTGCCCACATGGCGCTATCTGCCGGGACGAGTGCCGCGCATCCTGGCGCGCTACGTGCCAAACGGCCAGGGACTCTATCGCATCAACCAGCCCTTGCGCGCGGCGCGCGCGGCGGGTCTCGCCCAGGAATGCGAGGCGCCCCAGGCGAATGAATGCTACAACCCGATCGAGCTTGCCCGCTGCGGCGCCGATTCGCTGATCGCCCAACTCTTCCTGCACGATGGCCGCCTGTTGGAGCTCCAGGCCTACCGGCGCTTCGCGCCCGAGGCCTTCATC
>Ga0209628_10003247_pt1 | contig 11325 bp, 10 predicted proteins | sample TergutCu122P4_FD_187285 | JGI IMG/M metagenome (GOLD analysis project Ga0209628, IMG submission 187285) | Cubitermes ugandensis P4 segment gut microbial communities from Kakamega Forest, Kenya - Cu122 P4 (SPAdes) (version 2) | ecosystem: Host-associated > Arthropoda: Insects > Digestive system...
AGTCAAAATGTAAGTAACAGTACATTATTGCGTTGAACATTCAAAACATTTAAAACGTCCGGGCACCAGGGGGTATTTAATTAAATGACCCACCTGACGGCAAAGTGTTAAGGTAGCTGAGGAGTCATCATATTACACCAGTGCACCAATGTTAACATTCTACATACGTAGAAACAAGACAAAAGCTCTCATTTGTTGGTCATTCTTTGCAAGGTAAAAGAGCTTTATGTGGAGACGATGACTGTCTGTGACTTAGTATTTGCAGCAAAACTGTATGTCAGGTTTTAATGAAATTTAGTGCAGGAGCTCTTTACAAAAAAGTGTTGGAGTAGACATGAGGTTCATGAACATCAACTTAGTTGCAACTTAAGGGTGTAAACAATTTTCTTCCTGTACCTTCAGTATTTCGTGACTGGTTTGGATGAAGTTCACTGTATTAAATCCCTGTGTAATGCTGCTGCTGATGTCCACGTATATTTGTTTAGTGTTTGTGAGTTTTGTGAAAACTGGCACAGTGAAAGCCATGTTTTACTTAGGAGGCATAGATGAATTTGTGTCCATACTTCTCAGATTTAATGTGTAATTTGGATGAAATTAAGCTACAAGATCTTCATGTAATTCTCTTGAGCATTTATGAGTTGCATGACAAGTGAAACAGGAAGGCTGTACTTTCTTATGGGCATGAATGAAATTCTGTGTATGTATCTGCAGTAGCAGTTTGAAAGTGAAGAATGTGTTAGTCTGTACTGCACCACAGAATACACCATTTGCCATTTTGTTAGAGACTGCTGCAGTCTGATGATTGTGATTCATACATGCTTTTACATTTCTGCCTTCCTTGGTATGTGGGCTTATGTATGTATATTATGCGTGACTCATTTTTGCATATGGCCATATTATCCAAGGGAAGTTTTTAGTGGCTGTGATGCTAAATTTTTTTTAGTCATTCAATAACACAAGTGGGACCAGAAACCCCATAGTCCCCATGCTGTATATGTACACTCTTCGAAACCTTGTATGGGGTTCAGAGTCATTTGTCCACCATCAAGATGTTTTCATACCCCTGTTGTGTTTTTCCTGGAAGTGTTCTCATTTTTGCCTGTTTTAACTTGGTTGGTGATTTGAACTGTGGGATAATTGTGTGCACTTGACTGATCAGGGGTTTTACCCTTAGTTTAATAATAATGGAAACACAAAAACTTGTTCTTATATTGTTCAGTGTGACCAAATTCATGTGAATGTAAACCATGACATATCAGTTGTGATGTGGAATATATTTTCTACATTTGCACTGAGGAAAACTTGTAATTTAAATTCATAAAATGCTTGCAAAGCAGCTGTCAGCACAGGTGTTCTTTCCAACCCATTTTTACCCAAGTATCTTCAGAATTTGTGAAACATGTTTGCACTGAAATTTTTACACTTTGATTAAATGGAGTTGATTTTGAAATCAGGGGAGCCCATTTTTTGCATGTGTGCATGTGACCCCTCATGCTTGTTACTCTCTTGAGCTCTGAACTTGAGAATTTTCTGTTGCTCTGGAGGGGTTTCTACATTAGCAGTGGCACACAATTTTGGAAGTGTTATTTTAACACTCATACTGATGAAATGTGGGGCACTCAAATTGTCAAGATACTTTGCTGGTGAAAATGTTAGAGCATTCCTTCATGATGACTTCTCTCTGGTATGTACTGAGTTTTGAAGCAGGTGCATTTGTGAACTTCATAACCGGGTATCGTGCTGTGAACCCTCATCTTTAATTCATGCTCTTGTCAAATATTATCATAATCGGCCATGGTGTGATAGAGTCAAACCCTCATTTGCCACACACATGGCTTTTTGTCTTCCTCTTTTACTTGGTTTCCAAACCTGGAATGAAACTAGACTTGTCAAGGATTGTTCATTTACAGCATGGTTGTTTATTGGGGTACTAGCAGTGATATATTCTCTTAGTCCAAGGTTGAGGTTTTGTGTCATTGCAGCTGCATGTTCAGCCACTTCCTCTTCTGGCTTTTGTTTTTTAAACCGTCAGCCAGGATACACCTTCTGGAGCAGTGTTATGTAGTGTATTGCTATAATTTGTTTCATGAAGGATGTTCCTTCCCACTCATTTTTTGAGGACCAAACAGTGGGATGGTTATAGGGTGTGTTTGACATTGTATTCATATCCTTTGAATGTTTACAGGGTTTCACCTCTTTCCTGATTTTAATACAAACTGTTGTTAAGGAGGGCTGAAATTGTAGGGAATGTGTTAATTTGTTTCGTATGTTCCACTTTTACAGAACCTTGTTGCTTCTGATTGGCAGATCACTGAGTCTGTATTTTTTTACCATTGCAGAGCTCTTTAAAAACAGTTACTGTAACTGGCGTGGACATTCGGATTTTCTTGTGCAAATTGTGCATTTTATTTCCCAGTAGGGGCAGTTGCTTTTTCTCTTCTGTAAGGTACCCAGACTGGCTCTGGGGCCCACCCAGCTCCCTGTTGAATAGGTTCTCTCCCAGTGGGTGAAGCAGACCAATCACCTCCATCAAGTGCTGAGTTTAAGAATGAGTGGAGCTATACCACTGCTCCCACCTGTTCCTTCATGGCATGCAGAGGTTTACTATTTTACAGCAGTAAGGCACTTTATGACCTGTAGGATGATTAATGTAACCCTGATTTCCTGTAGTTTTGTTTGATTGCATACTGCGGTACCTTAAAGGAGGCTGTAACTGCTTCCCATACAATATCCACAAGTATCAGTTGTATGTTCTGTAACTCTGCAATTTTGAAAATGGGTCATTAATCAGAGCAACAGAATGAATGTGCTCCCTCATGTTTGGTGGTTAGCAAATGTGCATGGGTAAAGTGGGCAGAGCATGAAACTTATAGCTCATCATGATTCAGGTGAAGGTAAAGTATCTTTTGTTAATTAAGCACCATTCCATGATGACGTATGAGGGATTGGAGATGCATGTCCATGCATTCAACCTGGTGCTAGTTCGATTATGCTACTCACCCTCGCCATTATTCTCCCAGGAGGAGAAGAGGATGTGCGCCAGAGCTGATCTGGGTGTGGTGCAGAAAAGAAAAATGTCTGCTGCTTTTATGGAATTGAGCCCAGCCATGCTGACCTAGTTGGTCATGGTGGCTGAGTTAGTTTGGGCCTAGTGCTGCAGTTGAGAAAGTATGGAGCTTTATGTCCACTCTATATGTCTTAGTACAGGAGTAACGTCCCTTTTCACACACACACACAGACAGACACATATTTCTTGTTGAGGTGAGCCATTTGTCAGTCTCTTAATCATCATGCTTGCTGTGTATGGTACTTGTGAGTAGTAGCGTTTTATGCAGTGGCAGCGATTGGTGCAGTTAGATTAACAGTTACCTCTACTATCTTACAAGCTATGGCAAGGAGGGGAGAGACACATAGTTAGTGCTGGTCACGGGATGATGAATTAATGTGTTTGTTTAGTTTATATGTTTGTGCATTATTTTTAATTGCAAGCCCACTAGATGTCTAGTGTTGTGATGATGGCAGTATTTTTAGTGAGTAGCAAATTCATATTAACCTTTAGTGGATGAAAGGAAAATAGTGCCTGTGTATGCCATGATGATTTTGATTGTGTGAAATATATCAAGACATCTCTTATTCACCATATTGTTCCTAAATGCTTGTGTTGTGTAAAAAATTGTCATTAGTGCACTTTTATTGAAGTATCCACTTCTGAGGGACAGTTTTTCTTGCAAACAAACTTAAAGTTTTTAGTGATAATGAATTATGTAAACTTATTTCTCCAAGCATCTGGTCTTACATTCTTGTTTCCTCGATTGACAAAATTGAACACTTATGTAAAGTCCCTTCTCAAAATGTCTGCTTCTTTCATGAAACCCTTTGTAAAATCCACATCCTCTTTTCTGTATTATTTTATCAAGACATTGCTATTAAGTAAATACCAATTCAATAATAACAGTTGTAATATTTAATTTTGTATATGTGCTCCTCTCTACCATTTTGGTGGCAGTTGGTCTTGAGAAATCCAGTTTGATGTGTAGTATCTTGAAACATGAGCTAGCACACAATCCCACATTGCATTATGGACATAAGAATTTTGTTTGTGTTGTGTTTAGCAGAAAACATACATCACCAATTTCTCGTCCTTTCCAGCGGGCAATGTTTGTGGAGTGTGTGTTGTAAGTCTTCTTAGTATTCTAATGCATGGGGCTGCTTGTCCTTGGCGTGAAAATTTGAACAGTTGGTATGATAATATTGAACCATAAGAGGGGAGAAAGGTAAAGTTCAGAAGATGGGAAAATAGCGTTGACTATTTCCAAGCCCATCAGCTGATGGAGTTAAGAGTTCTTCATGTGGTCACGTTTGTTCACATGTCCCACATGTCTTATAGTTTTGCACTGTGGCTCATTTCAGAGCCTTTTCATATTCATCACAAAAATTACCCTCTGCCGGTGGACAGTTTGTATTTGTCAGTATGTTTACATTTTGTCTTTTCACTCCACAGCTGTCACATTACCCCTCTTCCTAGTCTTTACGTAACGTTGCTACAATTATATCGTCTGTCCAAATTTTGTATGCATCCCTTTTTGATTTGTTCCAACAGTACCACAGCAATTTGTTGCCTTAGTATGTAAATTGTCAAATAACACTGGAGTTGTGAAGCTGTCCTTATACAGTTTGTGTCCTACAATTTCAGGCCTTCTGGTAAGTCCGGTTCCAGTTGCATGAGTAGCTGCCATGGAAGGAGTCCCACATTTCCTGTCTTTGCCAAAATATGCAGCCTTGTACATATGCACCCTAAAATCGTGCGGCTAGTAGGGTTTGATCCCTAGGCGTTGGTGTTTATTCAGTGCATATCATTTGCAAATGACTCCCTTTGAAGAGCACAGTAATTTCTTCAACTGTTAAATGTTACTTGGGCTGTAATATTTAGCATATGAATCACTGAGCTTGTCAAATAGTTCTCATTTTCTACTGTCAGATGTAGTTTTCATTTGTCCTTTTCAGGTTCATGTTTTTTTTGTCACTAAACTACACAGAGATCTGAGTACAGGAAAGAATCTTTCTTGTTGCATAGTGTTTCCAAATCGCTCCATGTAGAGCTTCTCTGATGCATATCAGTAATCTTGCATTGTATCCCTCTGATCATGCCACATCTATACAATATTAGCAAAGAACAAATACGTTCCTTGAATAGGCACCTCAGACAGTGGTTACGGTTCTTTGTCCATTGTGTCCAGGTATTGGTGATATCAGTTTGTTCCTTCCACCAGCCATTGTGTACTTTCAAAGAAGAGCATGAAAACACTTAGGTGGTGTAGTCTTTAGTAGTACGGAGTGCCTCGTTTTGTCTTAACCCACTTTGAGCCGTCTGTAAATGTGTGGGCTACAGGTATAGAAGATTGGTAGTGTGTTGTGTGTATGAGTAATGTCATCATCTTTGCCAGTCTCATTGTCACTATGATTCTGAAAAGAGATGTCTTTTTTCTCTGATGAGAGTTTTGAGTCAGATTCTGTTGTGAGCTGTAATGAGTATTGTAATAAACTTGTGTACAAAAATAACACCACAGTTTGTCAAATATGCAGGTAGGTGGTATGGAAATATACTCTAATATTTGTAGCTCATAGGTGACCTGAAATCCAGGACATTAAAAAAATAAATTAAATATGTACTCTGATGCAACTGTATATTTATTTTATTGTTATTCTTTTATTGGCTGCTAGTTTTGTCCTCAAAAGGCCATCATCAGGCCAATGTTTACAGAAAACTTAAAATTGTGGTGCATACAATAAAAAAATGCTGATTTTATAATACAATTGTTACCAGCCTTTGGATGTGCTATTTGTAGTGAGTTGTGTTAAGATTGTATATTGTGAGTATTATGGATGTATTTCCAATTTAAATCTAAGAGTATAACAAAGGAGAAAGAAAGAAAGAAAGAAACAAACAAACCAAAAGTGTTATCAGTATTATCAGAAAATTCAAGTATACAACAATGTCAGAGAGACCAGAACTGTGATGTGTAGAGGGCAGCTTCCATTTTGTTGATCAGAATTGCCAGTTCCTCACTGGTTATTGCATAGATGGTGAAATGTAACCAGTGACTTCACTTCTGCTGCAGGTTACAAGTTCCAGTGATTACTGTCGTGGCTAACCAGTTATTGGCTACCCATGAAAATAACTTGCAGTCACTGATAGTGCAGATAACAAGAGGCAGTGTTGGTAGATTTGTGTAGCAGTGACTGGACTGCTGATATTGATATACTTGTCTCTTAAACTTCTTTACCCATTAGGAGAGGTGTGACAATTATACTATTACTGATTAACTAAGGATCATTGCCATATATGTAGACAACCATTGCTGATATATACACTATATTTGTTGTATGTATGCTGTTTTGTTATCATTCAACAGTACAGTGGTATGTTAGTGTGAATTTAAAACACCAGAGCTTTATTGTTTCGTTTATAATGTTGGCTGCAATTTCAATTTTTGCTTCTTAAGTATTTTTGTGTCAAAAAAGCCTTTAAGGGGGTGAGATGTAGCCTGTATGGAATAGGCGAAAATGTACACAACATTTTGGGTTGCAGTACTGCAGGGACTGCAAACCAGAGATCGTTTGGTGTGTGAGGCATAGGGGTCACATTCATTCCAGTTTTCCTGGGACAGTCTCACTTTTATGGTTTGAAAGAGCTCTGCCCTGGTGTTCCACAGAATTCAGTTTGAGACACCAAATGTCCTGAGTTTTCTCAAGTAATAAAAATGCAACATTTCTGACAATGCATGCAAATGTTTTGACTTTCTGTGGGCAGAACACCTTTAGGAGTAGGGCAGCCATCAACTAGTATCAGCAGGAAGGAATAGAAGAGGGTGAGAAAGGTGTGTAGCTGAGTGAGTGTAGAGTCTGGGCTGATCACAAAGGATGAGGAATGGATGTATAAAAAAAAATCAGTAAGCAAGCTGAGTGTCTGAATTTTAGAATTCTTACTATTATTTTATTGTATGTTCCTCTATGTAATAATTTTGTTTTTTGAGTTATTTCGTGTTAGTAATATTAATAATGACTCTGATATTTTCATTGCTTGATGGGTTTCAAATTTTTGCCTTCTATCACTCACCCCATGCCATGTAAATATTATTAAGCATCCCCATTTTTGGTTTTTAAAAAATGGGAACGCTGCGTAGGGATAGAGTGGAAAATGATTTTTAAGTAGATGTTACCGGGATAAGTCATGTTAATGTGAACCGAATTCAGCTGCTTCAGTGTAGGGTCCAGGTGTGCTATTGTGAAACTAATAATGAACCTTCATGCTCCATAAAAAGCTGAGAATTTGGTGACTCTGAGAGCAGCTCTTAGCTTTTCTACTTCATGTGGTTAGTTATAAATACTTTGATGAGTGCACATACGTGAATATTTTGTAACTTTTCTTTCTCTGGCATGCAGACGCATTTGTGTCCTTTTTGTTGGGATGTGTCACATTATGCTGTCTGATTTTGTTCTCTGAGTTTTTCATTTTTGCATATAAATAAACAATAGTGAACTAAGTCAACCAATATCAGCCTGCTTGCAGTAGCTGCGGTGATGCAGAACTAATGGAAGCCGTTTGTGAGCTTAGATTCATATGAAGTTAGTGACAGTAGGACAGGTGTACTGTAACAGTGTGACAAAAGGTATCCCCTTTGACATTGCAAAGAGGAAGAATCCTTATGAATCCAAGGAATAGCCGTAGGTTTACAGTTTGGTATTTATAAGGTTTTACTTATGCTTTGTACAGTAATATGAGTAGTTGCTGTGTAAATTTGTAATGAAATTGTGGTATTTTGTGCTGTAGGCTTTAGACTACTGTCACAGCATGGGCATCATGCATCGTGATGTGAAACCTCATAATGTCATGATTGACCATGAAAACAGCAAACTGCGTCTCATTGATTGGGGTTTAGCAGAATTCTATCATCCGGGACAGGAGTACAATGTGCGTGTTGCTTCACGATATTTCAAGGGCCCAGAACTCCTAGTAGATTACCAGGTATGGGTATACTGTTGTTTAGGTGTGTAACAGTTTGTTGTTTGTGTGTGTATGTTCTATTTTGAATTTTTGTTTATCTGATCTTTCTGCCTTTTTCCATTGAAGAAGCAGTTGTTATCAGTAATGCAGTCTTGGGAATATGATACCATGTAGGTGGGTGACAGGTGACTGCTTCCTCCTCCTGCATGACAGCAGAACTCTGTTATTCCAAAAATGGGGGCAGTAAGTTCCTCTGAAACGTTTGTACATGTCTACCAAATTACAAAACATTGCTTCACAGAAGACAGTAATGGTCGTACTTGCTGCCCTTTGGATTTAAATCTGGCATTTTGAATTTAAGAGAGGCATTTGTCTTGTGTGTGTTACCCAATAAGCATGTTCTGCAGAGGTTTTGTGATAATGAGGTTATAATTATGCATAGGAAGTTCTGTGTATTGCATTTGTCTGACCAAGAGATGTATACATATATATATGGGTATTTCTGTTTGTAGATGTATGACTACTCGCTGGATATGTGGTCACTTGGCTGTATGCTAGCCAGCATGATATTCAGGAAAGAACCCTTCTTCCATGGCCATGATAACTACGACCAGTTGGTACGCATTGCCAAAGTGCTTGGAACAGAAGAACTGTTTGAATACTTAGAAAAATACCATATAGAGCTTGATCCTAGGTTTCATGACATTCTTGGCAGGTACGTATTGTCCTTGAACCTTTTAATGCATTAGTATTAAGAAGATGTGAGTCTTATGGGATGAGGTGCTGTGTTGTTATGCAGGTATGGTCCTTTACTCCAGAGAATACACGTGACCTGCTCAGCGTGTGTAGAGTCCCTTAACACCTGTGATAATGGTTGGGGAAAAACATACAGGTCCTGTCAAAAACATGAATCTCAGTCATTGATTGACCTTCCTAACACTGGTCACCATTTATTAGATGTTTTAATTTGTAACAGGCCGCAAGTCAAATTTATGCACAGCTCTAATTAACTGTACTATCTTACATGCGCGTAGTATGACTGCACTTCAGCTTGATGTATTTTAACGGCATTGCATAGGGTACTGGTCACAAGCAACAGGTGATCGGCTTTCCCCTGTGTAAAACACTGCTAAGGTCATCTGCGAACTCCACAGTGACTTTTTATAGTTCCTGACCTTTCGAGGGATTCTTCGGCATCAGGCAGTTCACAAAGAACTGATCAACCTGTTAGATAGGTTCTTCAGAATGTCGGCAGCACTGCTAGTGAGAACCTCAAATCTCGCACATGAAGAATGTTACTTTACCATTTTTTGTTTATTGATAAAAGAACAAGATAGCGGTCTTGTAATGAGAGGTGCCATATATGTATCTTGGCCAGGATAGCGAATATCCTGACTGCAGTCTGTCCAGGCAGAGGCAGAATAGTATGTCAGATCAGGTCATTACCTCATCTGATCTTGTCTGGTTCATTATTCACTCAGTAATATTACCATTCAGCACTATAATGTGTTTGTTGATGGTAGTGTTGTTAAATAGACCATAATAACTAAAATAACTGGTGGAACCTTAAGTGTTGCATGTCACCTAGTATTGTTATACAGGCTTACTAATTAAATCAACAAGTACAGTTTATTTACAGGCAGCCTCTGAGTGTGAAGAAATGAACCGCTCCTTCCTGTTTACTGTTACAATCTTACAGTGTTGCATTTAACCATGTATGTTTGTGCAGTTTTTGGGTGCTCCCTAGCCAGCAGTCTGCAGGTTGACTGCACAGGTTTTCAGTCCTCAAAGTTACGCAACATTGAGCATGGTCAGTACTTGGATGTGTGACCACCAGGGAATACCTCGTGCTGTTGGCACTACCAGGTTAGCAACTGCAACCTGGCCAGCCTTTCCAAAACTAGATGACTGTGAATGTGTAAGCAGAAAGGTTTGCACAGATCAGACATGCATGGTCAGGGTGCCACAGGCAATGTGATGTCTGCCCAAGATGTTTAAATGTTTTGGGTGCTCCCCAGTAAAGTGTAGTTGTTGGTTTAATGGCTAAGGTTGTATAAAAATACACAGTGATGTGCAATGCTGTAAGTTTGTAATGCTCAAACAGGCAAGGCTGGTTCACATCTTCACTCTTAGGTGTTGCTTCTCAGTGAAATGTATTTGTTGGTTTAAGTAGTAAAACTGATGGAACATTTTCATTATAATAGTGCTCAGTTTTTCTGATCTCAGATTATTACATTATTACATCACAAATTTTTGTACACACACATTTTTCTAAATGTAGGTATTAGTTAGTGATCAAGAAGCTGGTGTCATGTCCCTTCACTTTACTTTTGAATCTGCAGAAACCCAGTGTGTGTGTGTGTGTGTGTGTGTGTGTGTGTGTATGTATGTATGTATGTATGTATTAGGCAGTAGTTTTAGTGATACAGCATATTACCGTCATGATTTTGTGCTTCATTTTTAGGTTTTTTTGTATTTTGATATGTTGACAGTGTTTTTTGGCATCATAAGTTCTTGCAACTTTTTCTTTACAATTCTGCTAAGGTATTGTTGTCCTTGTTATGCAGACACTCAAAGAAACGATGGGAGAGATTTGTGCACAGTGAAAATCAGCACTTGGTATCACCAGAAGCTTTGGATTTCCTTGACAAGCTGTTACGATATGACCACTATGAACGACTTACGGCCAGGGAAGCCATGGAACATCCATACTTTTGTAAGTTTATCTTACTTTGTGCTGAAAAACTCTCTCATATTCACTGCAAAATGTCTTTCAGATGTCTTCTGTTAAAGTCATTACTTTATTGTTTCTGGCCATGCATCACACAAATCAGCTGCTCGAGCATTTCATTTTCTCGGTACTGCCAGTCCCATAGTATTGTGGCATTTAAAATCTCGTATTCCAAACAGCCAGAATTTGAGTGAAACTTCCCTCTGGTCCCAGTTACTGTTATAGTTTCTGTTCTCTATTCACATGTTTGGGAGCTTGAACAGTTGGCTTTGTGGACATCAAGGTTAAGTCCCACAGTGATTCTAACAAGGACAGGGGCGGTGAGTCACCTTGCAAGTTATGTATGATGAAGCATGAAGTATTCACTTTAGCAGATTACATCAGAAAAGGAAGCATTACAATGATTCTGCCACAATAAGTTATAAACTGTAATGGGCATCCAAACATCGTATGCTGTTTTAGCTCCTGACAAGCATTGTAATACAAGGTGGTTCAAATATGACCGGGACTGATTTGTGTGTAAACAAGCCGCACTGCGCAGCGGCTGTGCGACCTTGAGAGTGAAGCCACAACCTCCACCCTCCCTCCT
>Ga0209628_10003248_pt1 | contig 11324 bp, 7 predicted proteins | sample TergutCu122P4_FD_187285 | JGI IMG/M metagenome (GOLD analysis project Ga0209628, IMG submission 187285) | Cubitermes ugandensis P4 segment gut microbial communities from Kakamega Forest, Kenya - Cu122 P4 (SPAdes) (version 2) | ecosystem: Host-associated > Arthropoda: Insects > Digestive system >...
CCATGCCCCGGGTGGGATTCGAACCCACAATCTCAGCAGGCGAGCGGCCGCAGACCTACGCCTTAGACCGCGCGGCCACTGGGACGCTTACCGTTGTATTTTACGGTAAAGTGCAAGGGGTTGCAGTACATGTAGTCCTAAATACAACGTGCAGTTTTTAATTAGGTTTTGATCGTTTTTATTCACGGCGCAGTTTAAAATGCCTGAATTCCGTGTACTGGTAGGGTTAGGTCAGGTATCGCTTGACAATCCTAATGCCGCTGCATTTAAATTCAAGTTAACTTTTCCTGTCAAATAGCGGTACCCTGAAAATCGCATTGTTCACTGGCATCTTTTGAATCAGTCGCGGACTGTCTCAGTGTCCGGAAAGAATTGCATCCGAAGTATATTTTTTATTACGCACGGTAGGTAGCAGAGCAACAGAGTTTCACTTGCGATGTGTGATAAATAAGCTAGATTTGAAGCAATGACAATCGTAACTTTTTTTTATGTTTTTCTGATCGTGCATCATGAATTGACTATATATTGATTACCAACTTGATGCACCAATTATTATTTATTCCTTAAAATAATATTCTCCTCTACATGTTTCGAGCCTCAAGTGCTTATCTGCAGGAGGATATATTTGTACACGTGCAGCATACGGTACTGTCACTCTCTATGAGAGTTCCTGGTGGCCTGTCGGTACACAGCTTAAGCTGTGTACCGACAGGCCACCAGGAACTCTTATAGAGAGTGACAGTACCATATGCTGCACGTGTACAACTATATCCTCCTGAAGATGATAATTGGTGCATCAAGTTGGTAATCAATATATAGTAACGTTTTTTGTCTGTTTTTTTAACGTGTATGCAATCCATAATCTAAGATTAGAGTCCACCAGTTTGAAATAGTAACTTTATTTAAACCAGAATAAGTTTCTTTTCCGTAATACAACATCCTCACTTTCTCACTTCCTGTACCTTCCAGTTTTTCTAGCATTTGCTAAACGATGCTTATTTTCATATTTTAGTGTGAAAAATGTTAATTGCGCTTTTCTTCGAAACGTCGATTTACCTACTTGGAAATACTGGAATAAATTGACACCCCGTATTCATATTGACCTTTGTTGTTAGAATGTCTTCAGCATTGTAGGAAACTTCTCGAGTTATCGAATTTAAATAGAAGTCTCCTCCATACGCTGAATGTTGCGGCGGCTAGTGTTAGGTTCTGTTGCTAAGCTTCGTATCAGTCCGCGCCAAGCTTCTCTTCAGTCCCAAGGCGTACTCTCTTTTAACATTTAGGGTAAATGTAATACTTCAGTTTCTTTGCTGCATTGGCCTGTGCAAGTATATGCTTCAGCCACAGAAGTGAAGTAATTCGTTTTGTATTGCAGTTTTCATTAAAAGCGAAAGTACAGTCGAGCAGCGTTTTAGAGCCAGTTGGCTTGTGAGCGGACTTGTTATTTTTGGCATTGACAACTGCAGTCTGGTTAGTAACAAGACGGAAGACAGCATGCATTGGAAGGTCTGTTCTTGAACTGCAGAGGCCTGCGTTCTACGACTTGCCATGCCCCCAGTTTTTGAGGGGGAGGTGGGTGGGTGGCGCCGTATTACTCGCAAATATACGTTTGGTTGGATCATGGTTGTGGGGAAGGAAGATGCGTATCTTGCTGGGTTTTGTGTGGTAATACCGGAATTTTGTTTTGCTGAAATTGCAAACGTGAATTGAAGGGGTAAGTAAACCATCGTTTTATGTTGCTTTTGAAAGAACGCTTTTAACTTACGTCGTCCTGTCATCCTGTCTTATGTTGTTGAGTATTTAGTCATTGCTTTTTGCATTACTGTGCTCCGGAACAGCCATTTACCTTTCCCATTCATGACTGTTTAGTACAATACACATTGGAAGAGCTGATACGAATTTTCCAGTTTTACTGTAGCCCTTCGTGTTCTTCCTTTTGGGAAGTTACATGTGCCCGGGCCTCTCATTCTCGTATTCCCATAAATGTCGATAATTGTGGTCCCCTTTATCGCTGTACATGTAGCCTGCCCCTGCAGTTGTGTTCGTTTACGGTTATTTCAACGTTAGCCAGCTGGAGTACAATTAATTAGATTTTTTTGTAACGCGCGTTTTCCCATTCTTTCCTTATGTCCATTCCATGCTGCCTTCTGCAGAATGTTTATATTTGTTTGCATTGTTTCTCTGTACCATGTCCTGTCCGGGTTATACATAGTCGGAAACATCTGCAGAAATTGTCTGCTGTTTTCAGCATCACAGATGATGATGCGTAATAGTTGCAGTTATTTCGATTTTTCATGACATCTTTGTTGCATTATTTTTTTCTGATATAATCTTTAATGCTTGCCGTCTTGCCCTTTACTTAGGGATCTCATTATTTAGGTGGATCATCCCCGTTGTGCTTATAAGTATATTGAATTAAGAGTGTGAGAACGTCCAGCACAACAATATATATAGGAATTAAGATTACACACGAGACATGAATTGCACAACAATTTATTGCAACTGATGTAAGGAAATCTTAATTATTAAACGATATGTTTCGGCCTCTGGAGACCTGATGATGGCCTCCAGAGGCCGAAACATGTCGTTTTATAATTAAGATTTCCTTACATAAGTTGCAATAAATTGTTGTGCAATTCATGTCGTGTGTAATCTTAATTCCTATATACGAGTATATTGTTGTGCTGGACGTTCTCACACTCTTATTCAATATAGGGATCTCATTTTTGTGCTGAATCCGTTTGTTAAATGTGGGAATAATACAGTATTATGGCTGGATACGGCATGCTGGAGATATGAAGTACGTACAGTAATCCTTCACATACCACGGAATCGTATCCATTGTTTTTCAGTTGTGTCCAATTGTGCGGGCAGTGCTGCTGTGTACTGTGTATCTTGCGTTCTAGTAATTTAATTACCCTCCTTATATTTCAAGCTTAAAGCGTTTTTAAGCGCATTATTAAATGTGTTTGTGTTTAGCGAAGTTAACAGGCAACTTTAGTACGCTTTCATGAGTTGAAAGCGGCTTTGGCCTCCCTAACCGCCGGTATTGCACAAGACCGTCATTTGCCCACCGCAGTTTGGACAACCGCGTTGTCTTTCAGGAACTTAACGCCCGCGGATGACGAGAGTTTGCCGTTACTGCCACCGATCCATTGTGGATGTATACTGGGCTGCTTAGTTGAATGTGAATGTATGTTGGCAGCGTAGGGTTACAAATTTTAAGCTTTTGTGTATATACGTACCTGCGTTTCCTTCTCTTTCAGTGGAATGGTGAAATTCGATGTATTATGTCGCAGACAAGCAAGGCATTGTATGTAGTTGCAATGTTGCTTTGCATGTGTAAGTTCATAAAACAGCAATGTGGCAGTGGACGTACAATTATTATTGCAGCTCAGTGAATGTGTATAAATATGTAGAATTACCGTGCGTTCACTGTCTAAACAAAACACTATTCTTGAACTGTTATTTTAATGCATGTACCGTGCATCTTTTGTTGTTTTTATTTCAACCAACTAATGCATAAATATATATCACAACAGTATCTGTTTGAATAATGTACACTCGCATATGTTTCGACATCTCTTTGTCATTCTCGGGGAGTTTTACATGTGTGCCTCGCTAAGTTGCAGAAATTGTTGAAAATGAAGCTGTTAAAATTACAGTTCCCTGCAGTTATTAGATTAAAGTATATTAAAATATTATATGGTCGTTGTTTAGTGATGCAATCAAATCTGTTCGACGTTATAATTTATAAAATACACACTGCTCTGACAAGATATTATAACACCGAACAGATTGTGTTGTATCACTAAACAACGACCATATAATATTTTAATATACTTTAATAATTTTGTGGAATTGTAATTTTAGCTGCTTCAATTTTAAGAATTTATGTAACTTAGAGGCACAAATGTAAAACAACTTGAGGATGACATAGAGATGTTGAAACATGTAGGAATGTACGTTATATAAAAGATACTGTAGTGATATATGTTTGTGCATTAGTTAGTTGAGATAAAAACAACGATTCTTGAACATTTGTTAACGTATTTTACCTTCCGATTTTCCGGTTTAGAGGTAACCGAATGTGTGATGGATTGTTTATTTGTTCTTGTTGCTCAGAAATTCGTTTTTAACGCCACCGGTCTACTGCAATACATTGTTCCGTTCTTTAATTTTGTTTGGTATACAAAGAAGAATTGTTTTCGTTTTGGCCAATTACCTATGTGAAAGGAGCCTTTTGTGAGGGTGGGGTGGCGGTGGGAAGAATTAAGAAAATTGAGTCACCTCAAAATTCTAGGCGCTAGAAGGGTGACAAGTATCAAGCTCCGTTCTGAGGATCCTCAAATATTAGGTGGCACTGTACAGAGTATAGTTGCCACGACGACTTGACGCTTGGGATTTGTGCACCCCTGGGTTAGAGTGGTCTGTGCCGCTGCTGTAGCTCATGTATTGAACCTCTTATTTAGCTCGATTTACTTTCTAAATAAATCGCTGCTAACTATACACATTTCACATTATTAGAGAATGGATGTTGTGTGTTTGAAGTTATTCTAATTCTCGTGTAGGGGTAACGCTCTAGACGTGGGCTGTATTCGGCATGTCCCCAGTGCAGATGTTGGCCGGTACCCCTGGGCTATTCTGGCAGATTTTTCGTGGTTTTCCTTAGTCGTTCCAGTCCATTGCCGCGAAAGTGCCGTTTTCTTCCGAATCCTTCCCAGCTTCCTTCCGTCGCCGTTGTGTCGCTGGAAATATTGGCAGCGTCATAAAATAACCCCGCTCCAGAGAAGCATTCTCGGTGTTAAGTGTAGGTTAAATTCGGGGAATGCCTTCTACCTTTCGATTCAGACTCACTCGCCTCTCTGTATCTTGCCTAAAAGCCCAAATGTTGCACCGCTGAACACCTCATTTTGTCTGTTCAGTGGGTGGAAAACATATCTCTTACCCTGTGAGAAGCTCGGATGCGTTGGGTATTTGGGACCAGGACGCTCAGGAGAACATGTCGACGTCATGGAGAGGAAGCAGCAGGAAAGACTAGCGTAATGGGGAGCTTTATGATTCGTGCCCTTCACGAAAGTGGTGACGTCAAGGAGGGTGGCATGCGTAGGACTTAACAGTACGCCGTGGCCAGATGAGAAATGCGTGTAAAATTGTGGTCCGAAAATCCGGCAGGACTCTCAGGGGTAGAAGGAACCTTATATTAACGTGTCTTTTAGTCACAACTGTCCGGTGGACTGGATTAATATGGCTCAGGATACGGGTCTTGTGAACACAGCAGTGTAGGCGGGGTATCTTACTTCCCTGGCTGAGCGACCGTCTAACTTGTCAAGAAGAACCCGTCTGGAAATGTGCTTATTTTTAAGGAAACCCTTATGGTATCCTGTGTGTTTGTGTTTATATATATCGTCCATCGTATGTAACCTTTGCGTTATACGGTATGCCGTTTGTTCCACAACAGTAGATTTAAACACAATCGTATGAGTATTTGCCATTCAACATGCAGTCTGACACAGACTGCTCCATAACTCGTCACTTTGATACAGTTTACATATTTGACACATTATAAACACTGAACTCCCAGATGGTCATACACAGTTTTTCAAACAAATAACGCGTCTGAGTGTTCAATATATGAATTTCTGTTTGTCCTCTGATTGAAGATGTACTGTTGTGTTGCTGGCGGCGAGTTTGTCAAAACCTGAGTTTATTGTGCAATGCACAGAGCTTTAAGCAGTGGTGTGTTCTCAAACAGTATTGCATTGTTGTGAGAATCGATTTTGAAGCTGTATAGGACTTCAGGGATTTTTTCTGCAACATCGGGGACGTAACAAAGGATATGTCCGGGCTGCGAGTGGGCCCTTTAGCTGATACAGGATCAAACGTACAAACTCGTGCAATGGGATAGTTTGGATGTGATCTTTTAACTCGTAATGGGAATACTGTAATCCATCTATCGGCTATCCGCACGTTTCGCCCCCCGAAACCATTTAATTGATTTTGGTGACTTGGTATTGTGGAGTTTGACTAAATGTCAGGGGAACTGAATAACGGCTGTTCGTAAAAGAGTCTCGTATGTGACAAAATGCAGACCTCATTAGGATCTGGGACTTCAAAAATTTTCCGTTATTTCTAGTGCTTGACGTGACTTATGCTTGTTTTATTACGTTACCGCACAGTAATACGATTACAATGCGCGAATGATGTGCCCGGTTGCAATCCGGGATATTTACTTTGCACATTTTTGTTACGAATCCAGCGAATAAGGACCCCTGGTTCGACAAGACTGTGTGTTAAAGCAGTTCTAGTTCCCAGAGCTTCTTACCGTAGTTGGTAGTTCATGCCATTGGTTGTCATTCCGACACAACAGTTTCAAACTGAGTGTCCCTGAGCACGCCATGGAGGCGTATAGAGGGAGTTGAGGTGTGGCTGCACTCATTCTTAACGTCGGCACTAAATGGAGAGGATGGTGAACTGCACGCCCGGTCGCTGTGCCCCTGGGAAGGAGCCCCGGTACCCTTTGTCTGGGACAGTGCTGGCCAATACGGGGCCCTCGGTCACCCGACTATTTCCAGTAATGCAGTTCAAAGAACATGATGCTGTGGAACATTATGTGGCAACTTTATTGGCAGAGAAAATTATCAAAAACTATAACTCATCACTCTTAAGACCACACAGTAAACCAATATTTCTTTGTTTTATCGAGTTTAGTGAGGCCTACTATCTTGTCATTAAACCGTACGTACTGTTTGTAAATGGCGGCCTTCTAGTTAATTCAACCCCCTCTACCCCTTTCGATATATGTATTTAGAAGTGCGGCCCTCAGGCAATCCTTGACGAATTTTTGGTCCTTCTGTGTGGGTCCAAGTTGGCCAGCCCTGGTTTAGGAGGCTAGATAGGCACCGGAGCCGTCTGGCCGTTTTGTAGAAGACAAAAATGTCCCGTAGCATGGTCACTTTAGTAACACATCATCGTGGCTCGACCCAACCACATCTGGCTACACCGGTCGTCGCTGTCCTGCGCAGGTTGCACTAAGTACACGCTACTCGGATGTCTTAGTACAGTGACTATTCAGGTACCTGACCAGGGTTTGATTCTTGGCAGGAACGGATTTCTGTCTCACCAACCACGCGCAGCCTACTTCTGGAAACGGTACTCTCTTCTTAACCAATGGTTACCGGTGGTTAAAGGAGTCGGGTCGCGAAGCGAGCCTCTCTGTTATTTAGAGCCGAGGTTAGAATGCGTCCACATGTACCTCCACGCGACCCTACTTCGTCGTGGTAGCATCAAAGTTTATTGAATACGTCACGTGAATAAGTAGTCTCTGTCGAAGAACCACACCATAAAGATGCATCATTTTTACCCTAGAAGGGGGTTTGTGGTTCCATCCATGCTATAGTCTTATGCATTTCGCTGGACGGCCCTCGCCGTTGACGGTGACTGTCCTTCAGTGAGTAGTCTGTTGGCTTAACTCAGCTGTCCTGGGTCACAGTGACGCTTGAAGCAGGTCTGAATATCGCGGATAGTTGGCTTAGCAATTACCATTCAAGCAGACCTGCCCATTGTGTCGGCTGCAGTGGAGGTGAATGCACGCTGAACCAACAGTAGGGCTGCACCTGCTTGGGCAGTACAGCAGAATTCCTTCCACGGCCAAGCACCTTCTTACTTCGGTGCTACGAGTCCCGCTTGAGAGCTCGCCAGTGGGGTCGTTATTTTTGCCGTTGTCCTCACGGGTGAGATTGTTTATTATGTTTTAATTTAGCTCGCTATGCTAACAGACATTTCACCGTAAAGTAAGTTGCATGGTAACTTGGCTAAATACACGGAGCAGATTCCTTCTTAAGATGTTAATTTTCATTCAGGTTGTCCAAAAAATTTCGGAATTAATAAGGCCTGCCACTTGCCTTGGCTAACTACACGGAGCAGATTTCTTCTTAAGATGTTAATTTTCATTCAGTTGTCCAGAAAGTTTCGGAATTAATAAGGCCTGCCGCTGGCCTGTGTCCCTAGCCACACGAACCCAGTAAACACCCCCTTTCTTCCATCAATTCAACAGCCCCCCCCCCAAAAAAAAATCCTTCCGTTATTTGGGGGTTTCAAAAGAATCGGGCCACATCTGAAGGGCCTTTGTAACATTTTCTCATACGTCCATGTTTATGGCGACGATATGTTCGGTTCCGCGTAACCGCCACGTCTGAACGCCATGTGACATACGACTTTGAGAATTTCATATATTTGTGGTTTTGTTACAAAGTTGTGCACGCTGTAAGCAGAAGTTATACAAAATCGTGGGAACGGAAATTTACCCAACATTGAGCAAGTCGAAGACCAACACAGATGATAACAAGTTAAGAAACATATTACTGTACTGTATTGTGTATTAACTGTGTTAATAATGACGTTTCATCGTTTCGTGTCACGTGCTTACTACTTCGGCCGAAAGGTATGGGTAGTGTGGGAGTTGTTATTAGTAACTAAAACTGCAGATCACATTGGAATTAAGATACGGAACCGGACGACGGTAACGTAAGTATAGGTTTTTGTGCTTCTAGTACTGCTAGCTGATAAAATGCTTCATGTATGTCTGAGAATGGTTACAACAGCACGGAAGGCACACGGAGATGGCCAGCGTATTTGTCATTACCCTGTTGATACGAGTGGAGGCAGCTGGGATAGCAACTGACACTCGTTCAGTGCTAAGTTTGACGTGACGTTAACCTTTGGTATTCACGTGGTTCCTGTTTCGATCACATCGTCTGCAATATAAATAAAAACGAATAGCTTTGAAACAGGAGGTGAGCAGAATGAACCCTTGTGACATACGTACCTCACATCATGGTAACACACAGGTTCTGCACATATCGCCGAAGAACGGTGTGACCTAAGGACATAATTGTGGACGATTTTGAAGGCGTTCCTTGAAGTAGGGTACTTCACGAATTATGATGGGTGTGTCCTATATGTTTTTGTGAGCCATGCATGCTGTGTTCCTAGTGCAGTCTGCTCTTTATGTAATTACCAACAAATATTAGACAATCTCTGACTCATACCCACAGTGAGCATAGAGGGAGGCTTTTCGAGGCACAAAATGGGTTGGGTGGGGTGGATAGGGAATTAACATGTTCGCTTGCGAGATTTCTTTCTCGGTGATCAGGTCCGTAGTTCCGTATTTTGTATTCAGATATTGTCAGGACAATCAAATGAGGTTATGAGATGGGCGGCAGATGCCGAGCGTCGTTGGCTTGGGTCGTAGGGTAATATTAAAATATGATTTGACAGGGACTGGATTAAAGGGCTCGTGATGTGTTCGTTTGTGGGGTGGAGTGAATAAAAATGAACATTCGGGCCCTCTAAGAAGTGGAGGATTTATTTGAGCAGCTGGACCGATCTTCAGCCCCTAAAGAAACATTTTACTGAGACCTTGAGATTCTGAAGCTGGAGAGACTTTCTCCCTTAGTGCAGTACTTATTGTTCTGCTTGTTCAGACATTCTTAGCACCCGGTTCACATACCGGTATCTCTTCCTTCAGAAGACGAAACAAGAGTTTTTGAATCCCTAGCAAGTTCGTAGGTAGTGTTATGAAATAACGCGCGCGCGCGTGTGTGTGTGTGTGGTGCTACTGTATTGCTGAATTTGATTTGTACCTTTATGGTGCGTATTTTCTGTGACAGATACCCGGACTTTTCGGTGAGTGGCTAGCAGTTCGTATTATGGAGGTCCTGTGTTTAATTCTAGGCCCAGGACGCTGCTTCTCTGAAAGTGATAGTTGACCTTCTCAGACCCTTACTTCCGGTTGTTTGCACAGTATTTTGAAGCGGGTCAGGACTGCTTTTCTGTTACTGTATTTGGCCACTCCGTCAGTCTTGTTGTGTTGCTTGGAAGGTTCATTTCAGAAAACTGCGCTTTTCTGGGTTATTAACGAAGTGAATACTGGTAATTTCTTACATATAGGTTGTCCCGAAACGTCGGTAAGAAATTAACAGTGCTTGCTGCGTAATAATACAGAAGAGAGCAGTTCGTGTATGCTTCGCGGCTGAAGCCAGAAATCACACATGTTCAGTTCAACTGGCTCCTGTCCTCCGTTACCCTGTTTGGTTGTTAGGCGACCATAATCGGTATTATAGCTGCCTCTAGCGTTTTTCGTTTCTTTGTAACATTATAGCTGTTGCGTTGCGTTGCAAGCATATAATGTATCTGGCAATCATCGTGCGACCGTCACGGCGCTAAGCAATAGAAAATCAGTCAACGGAAATATACATTCACAAGGCAGTCATTACGTATAAGTGATTTCATTATTTTGGTACAGCTGATTGACAGTTTTGTAGCCGTAATTTTTGGAAATGTGAGTACGGCGTAGGTGATTCTTGGTCAACGAGTGTGTATTTTCAAAACGACCGGACATCGATCAATAGGAATGTTCTGGGTGTTCCTGAGGCAACTGGCGGTTTTTGTGTCAGATTAAACGGCATTCATTAAACATAGGAAACCAAGCGAACGTATTTATACCTAACAGTGAGAGATTTCATTTCGCAAGCAACTACTTCATTGTGTTCGGAGGTGTCCATATGATATCCCTAATCACGCATGCATTTTCTCAGATGTCTGCGAAACTCATTCATCGCTGACTGCAGGATCTGTTATGATATTGCTTGGGTTTATGAGAGAATTCTTTCCTTGTGTTCGTTCTTGGACGAGCATGGACCAGTAATTCCTGCTGTCTCAATTACGCACTGCACATGCACTTCAGCTGATTTTGGAGATCTTTCGTAAAGTTGACATCGGCCGTCTGCGGCCCAATACCTACCATACTGTCCTTTTACTGATCTGAAGGTGTGATATTAGGCTCACCGTGTTTGGTGACTGTTAATTAGATCCAGGGAATTTTAAATGACTTGTCTCCGTCACTCGATTTTTGCATTACGCATTGACTATACTCGTACAGATGAAATTCCACACTATAAGGAATCTGACACTCAACGGCGGCACGCCCATAGGCAGTATGTGCCGACTTAGTGATGCTGGCGGACGCCGTGTAACTGGCTTTGCTTGCATCCTGTATCTTCTTCATGCTTAGTCTACCACATTTCTGTCTGTCGCCATCTCAAGGAAGAGTGCCAGGTTTAGGACACTTTGTTAAATGTTTGTATGTAGTGAAATTTTACGTTATCGATGTACAGGGTGAGGCATAAGTCGATTAACACCCCTTTTATCACGAACGGCTTGTCGGCGGCCGTGGCACCCATGTCACGCATTTCGTACAGCTTTACCCCCAACCACTATATACTGCGAGCCAGGTGCGTACGACATGCCGTTCGTGGGATGAA
>Ga0209628_10003249_pt1 | contig 11321 bp, 13 predicted proteins | sample TergutCu122P4_FD_187285 | JGI IMG/M metagenome (GOLD analysis project Ga0209628, IMG submission 187285) | Cubitermes ugandensis P4 segment gut microbial communities from Kakamega Forest, Kenya - Cu122 P4 (SPAdes) (version 2) | ecosystem: Host-associated > Arthropoda: Insects > Digestive system...
TAGGAATCCAGCCAACAAACGACAAAAGGACGCATTCCTGACGGAATGCAGGGAGGGTTGAACAAAAATTTTCTACCGAGCGATAATCCCTAACGGGATTACAACTTAACAACCCTCCTCCTTTGGAGGGGGTAGGGGGAGGTTTCAATCGGTTTAAATTCAAGCGATTGCGGCTTGCGCCGCAATGACAGGTTGGTATTTTTAGAAGTTTAAAATATAAAATTAATTTTTTAAAATCAAAAAGTGGAAGCATTAATTCAATTTTTACGCCGAATATCAACTTTTGTGGTTTTTCTATTATTAGAAATAATCGCATTTTTGATGATTATAAATCAAGGCACGTTTCAAAGCAGCGTTTTTCATAGTGCAACTTTAAACATTACTTCTGCTTTTTATAAACAAATCGGCAATATCACCGACTATTTTTCGCTAAACGCAGATAATAAGGATTTGGCAGAAAAAAATGCTGAATTACAACGAAAAGTGAGTAATTTGGAGGACTATATTGAAAGAAAAAATTATGAAAAAACACTTTATGCAGATACAATTATAAAAATTATTCCTGCAAAAGTTGTTACTCAAACCATTGATAAAATTAATAACTATCTGATTATCAACAAAGGGAAAAAAGACGGCATAACCGAAAATATGGGTGTTATCAACACAGATGGCGTTGTGGGCGTGGTGCAGAGCGTGTCGGAAAATTATGCGGTTGTGATTTCTGTTTTGAGTTCAAAATTGAAAATTAGCGGTAAATTAAAAAATGCAAGTTATCTCTGTTCTGTTTTTTGGAACGGCATTTCTCCATACACAGGCAGCGTAATAAACATACCTGAACATATAACGGCAGAGGTTGGCGACACAATTTTAACAAGCGGCTACTCTTCTGTTTTTCCCGAAAATATTATGATTGGAACTGTAAAAAAAATATCGCTCAATAAATCTACTGCCTGGAATGATTTGACTATTGAATACGCAACTAACTTTATATCAATACGTTACGTAAGTGTTATTGTAAATTCTCACTTTAATGAATTGTTAAATATTGAAAAAACAATTGAACAATGAAAGAAAATATTTCGCTCATATTACAATTTATAATATTGGTATTTGTGCAGGTTTTGCTGTTCAACCAAATTCATATTTATGGTATCGGCTGCATATTTTTATACATTCTTTTCGTAATAAATTATCCATTTGAACAAAACAAAATCTATCTTATACTTTTTGGTTTTATTTTGGGTTTTATAATTGATGTTTTTTCAAAAAGTTATGGAATAAACACCTTTGCCACAACATTAATTGCATATTTGCGCCCTTTTATCATTAAACTTTATGCCGGCACTGACGACTCGGAAATATTGAAAAAAAATTATAGCGGTTTTGGTATAATATACTATCGTTACGCAATTACGATGATTTTAATACACCATTTTACGCTGTTTTTATTAGAGGCATTTTCAATAAAGTTAATTTTCCCTGTAATACTTAAAACATTGACCAGCACTATTTTAACAACAATATTTGTCTTTTTTGTACAAACTATTTTGGTAAAAAGAAGATAGATAAACATTCAAAAATAGAGGTCTGTGAAATTTCCCGCTCGCGCCAATTTGTAGTGCTTGTTGCACAACCCAACATCTATGTGTCATTGCTGTTGCGGATCAAGCCCACAATGACAGTCCCGCAATCACCGTTTGTAGAGACGTGATTAATCACGTCTCTACACCCTAACCTCTCCTAACTCCTAACTCCTAACTCCTCTTTCAATCTATCTACATAATCAAGTTTCTCCCACGTAAATAACTCAACTTCAATCTCTTTTGTATCTTCATATCGGGAAATAAATGTTTTTGTTTTTATTTCGGGGGTTCTGCCAAAATGTCCGTATGCAGCTGTTTCAAGATAGATTGGATTGCGCAGTTTTAAGCGTTCTTCAATTTTGTGTGGGCGCAAATCAAAAATTTGGGCAATTTTATCGGCTATTTTGCTGTCTGAAATTTTTAATTTTGATTTTCCGCAGGTATTTACATAAATATTCAGCGGTTTTGCGATGCCTATTGCGTATGAAACCTGCACCAAAATTTCGTCAGAAACGCCTGCTGCCACAAGGTTTTTTGCTATATGACGAGCCGCATAAGCGGCACTTCTATCAACTTTTGAGGGGTCTTTGCCCGAAAATGCACCGCCGCCGTGTGCGCCTTTACCGCCGTAGGTATCAACAATAATTTTTCTGCCCGTCAAGCCGGTATCTCCGTGCGGTCCGCCAATAACAAATTTGCCTGTCGGATTGACAAAATAGTTAATTTCATCGGAAAAATATTTTATCATTTTAGGATTTTTTTGTTTTACACGAGGAATTAAAATTGTCTTTACATCATTTTCAATGATTTCAACCATTTTTTTATCTGCTTCGCCTTGTGAAAGGTTTTTGTCAGGCAAAATAAATTCATCGTGCTGCGTAGAGACCACGATTGTGTGAATTTTTTGTGGGTAACCGTTGTCGTCATACTGCATCGTAACCTGCGATTTTGCATCAGGACGAAGATAGGTCATAACTTTGCCTTCGCGGCGAATTGCGGTGAGTTCTCGCAGCAGTTCGTGCGAAAGTTCAAGTGCGAGCGGCATATAGTTAGGCGTTTCGTTTGTGGCGTAACCAAACATCATACCCTGGTCGCCTGCGCCTTGTTCATCGGGGTTTTCGCGCTCTACGCCGCGGTTAATGTCAGCAGATTGCTCGTGAATAGCAGAAAGTACACCGCAAGAGTCGCCGTCAAACTTGTACTCGCTTTTTGTATAGCCGATTTCATTTATAACATCTCGCGCAACTTGCTGAATATCAACATAAGCGCGTGATTTTACCTCGCCGCCAACAATTACCTGACCGGTAGTAACATAAGTTTCACAAGCCACTTTTGATTGCGGGTCGAAAGCCAAAAATTCGTCCAAAATTGCGTCAGAAATTTGGTCTGCAACTTTGTCGGGGTGTCCGTTGGAAACTGATTCCGAAGAGAATAGATACATAATTTTTTAGTTAAAAGTTAAAAACTAAGAGTTAAGAGTTTTTTTTGTCATTGCGGGCTTTACCCGCAATCGCTTGAAAATCAAACGATTGCTGCTTTAACAGGAATGACAGTGTTTTTTCAAAATTATGAAAAGATTTCTTTGGAAAAAATAGAAGGGAAGTCCTTTTTTAGCATTTTTTTTCGTGTGGTTGCAAGCAATCAAATCTTTCCACATTTTGAGAGTGCAAAGATAATAAAAATTTTTAAATTACCAGTAATAGATTGTAAAAAAAAATTAAAAAAAATCTATTTTTAAAAAAAATGCAAATTGTAAATTATAAATCGTAAATTATTACTATCTTTGTCAAAATTTTTTATTATACGATGTGTTATATCAATTAAGTTATAAATAATTGAAAATCATAAAAAAAATATAATGAAACTACCTTTTGAAATAACTAAACTTACGGCTGCGTTTGATTTGTGGCTGAAATCTATGATGCCCGACTGGGCGGCAATTACAATTCAAAGTGTGATTGTGGCTATTGCACTGCTTACGGCGTATGCGCTGCTGGCAATGTTTTTGATTTACTTTGAACGGAAAATTTCCGGCTTTTTTCAGTCGCGTTTAGGACCAAACCGTTTAGGCAAATGGGGCGTACTGCAAGTTCCCGCTGACGTAATCAAAATCTTGTTGAAAGAGATTATCAAACTTGATAAAGTTGATATGTTTCTTTTTATCGTTGCGCCGATTTTTATGATTTTGGCTTCAATGCTCACTTTTGGTGCAATTCCGTTTGGGGTGGGGCTGCACGCTATTGATTTCAATATTGGCGTTTTTTATGTGTTGGCAACCTCTTCACTCGGTATTGTGGGGGTGCTGCTGGCGGGCTGGGCAAGCAACAACAAATATTCAACTGTTGGAGCAATGCGTGCCGGTGCACAGTTTATCAGTTACGAACTTTCGGCGGGCTTTGCGCTGATGACGATAGTGATAATGACAGGTACAATGTCTTTTTCAAAAATGATTGAACAGCAACAATATTGCTGGAATGTTTTTAACGGTCATATTTCGTCATTTATCGCTTTTGTAATTTATCTTATTGCAGGACACGCTGAAACAAACCGCGGTCCTTTTGACGTGCCAGAAGCAGAATCAGAACTGACAGCGGGCTATCATACAGAATATTCGGGTATCGCTTTTGGGTTCTATTATTTGGCGGAATATATGAATATGTTTATTATTGCAGCCATTGCCACAACGGTTTTCTTGGGTGGTTATATGCCTGTTCAGGTTGCTGGATGGGATACATTTAACGAAATAATGTGGTACATTCCATCATATATTTGGTTTTTTGGCAAAACGCTGATGTTAATTTTTATCTCTTTATGGGTACGTTGGAGTTTTCCACGTTTGAGAATTGACCAACTATTAAATTTGGAATGGAAATATCTTTTACCAATAAATCTGGTAAATATTTTACTAATGGTAATTTTAGTGCTGTCTGGCTTAACACTGACGGGAATATTTGGGTAAAAGGGCAAAGGGTAAAAGGTGAAGGATAAAAGGTGCGGTCATTTCGAGCGTTTAGCGAGAAATCTCGTGAAAATAGCAGGGCATTAAACTTGTTAAGTTTGGGAACAAAAACTTACTAACTTACTAACTTACTAACTAATAAAAATATGATAAACTATTTTAATGGAATTTTTAAAGGTATAAAATCGTTGCTTAGCGGAATGAGCGTAACGATGAGAGTATTTTTCCGCAAAAAAGTAACGGAACAATACCCTGAAAATCGCAAAACACTTGCGATTTCAGACCGATGGCGTGCTGTACTTACAATGCCACACGATGAAAACAACGAACACGCCTGCACCGCTTGCGGCATATGTCAAATGAATTGCCCAAACGGTACAATAACTGTGCTGTCGAAAATGATTGAAACAGAAGACGGCAAAAGCAAAAAGGTGTTGGATAAACATATTTACGACCTGGGCAGTTGTTCTTTTTGCAATCTGTGTGTTATTACCTGTCCGTCAAATGCTATCGTATTCTCAAACGACTATGAAAACGCTGTTTATACACGCTCAAAACTTGTAGAACAACTAAACCGCGAAGTATCGAAATTGAGAGAAAAAGTTAAAAGTTAAAAACTAAAAGTTATGTTTTACATTTTTTTACTTATATTGACATTAGGGTTGTGTTTTTTACCATTTTTCTTGATAAAAATATTAAAAAACAAGAAAATTATTGATAACAAGTTTTCACGTTTTATTTTTATCATAAATATAGGACTTTTAATTTACTTTTGTTTATTACCGATTACCATTACTATTTTGTATCATTTTGAGATAATTAATAGTAGAGGCGATGCAATAATTTCTTGGTTTATTACATTTATTATAATTGCTATTATATTGATTATCAATATAATATTTCTATTTTATAAATTAACAAAACATTTTAAAAATAAAAAAACTTTTAATTTTTAGTTTTTAGTTTTTAACTTTTAGTTCTTAACTCTTAACTCAAAAAAAAATAGTTCATAATTAAAACTATGCGGTCGCAAATTGCGACCGCATCAGACCAACGAAAACGAAACAAGAATGTTACACCATACGTTTTTACCGAACACGGCGTTACAATGTTATCAAGCGTATTGAAAAGCAAAAGGGCAATTATGCTGAATATTTTGATTGTTGAAGCATTTATTGCTCTCAAAGAATTTGCACTAAATTATGCTGAACTTGCGCATAAAATAAAAGAATTAGAAATAAAATATGATAAAAATTTTATAGATATTTATCAAGCAATCAATTATTTAATAGAAAAAGATAATAAACAAATTTCACAACAAGATCGCCGAAAAATTGGTTTTGGCGAAAAATATAATTAAAAAAAATAATTCATAATTTATAATTCATAATTAAAAAAAGATGCTTGTACAAAACATTATATTCTATTCATTGGCGTTGGTAATTGCCGTTTGTGCAATATTGACGGTTACAACGCGAAACATTATCCGCTCGGCAACCTATTTGCTGTTTGTGCTGCTTGGCACTGCATTTTTGTACCTGCTGCTAAACTACCATTTTTTGATGGCGGTGCAGATTGCTGTATATGCAGGCGGTGTAATGATTCTGTTTATTTTCGGTATTATGCTAACGCATAAACCGGGTGTTGCCGTGCCTCACGAGTCATTGAAACGACGTTTGACGGCTCTGATTGCCTCAGTGGCAGGTGTTGCACTGTGTGGTTTGGTGATTTTTCAAACCGTTTGGAGAGCGGTAGAAATTGCTGCTGAAAAGGAGTTGCCCGTACAGGAAATTGGAACGGCACTTATGGGGACAGGCAAATATCAGTATCTGCTTGTGTTTGAGTTGATTAGTATCTTGCTGCTCGCTTCCATTGTCGGCGCAGTAATGATTGCAAGAAAACGAAAATAAAATTAATTATTATGTATAACTATCTTATAAATTTTTTATCGGTACAAGTGCCTGTTGAGGCGTATTTGGCAGTAGGACTTGTGATGTTTTTTGCAGGCATTTACGGCTTTTTGACCCGCAAAAATATGCTTATGATGCTCATTTCCATTGAGTTGATGTTGAACGCTGCGGACTTGAATTTTGCGGTTTTCAATCGTTATTTCTTCCCCGAACAGATGGAAGGAATGTTTTTTACGCTCTTCGCTATCGCTGTTACCGCCTGCGAAACGGCTATTGCTATTGCAATTATCATCAATATTTACAGAAATTTACAAAATATTGATGTAGAAAATGTTGTGGAAATGAAGTATTAATCAGAACCAAGAGCCAAGAATCAAGGCAAAGACAGGTTAGTGTTTAATTACTGGATACTTGATACTCACTACTTGATAATAAATGGAACATAAAGACGAATACAAAAGTTGGCTTACCTACATTAAAATGCGGATTAAGCAGACGCAGATTAAAGCCGCAATAAAGGTAAATACCGAGTTGTTGCATCTCTATTGGGATTTGGGACACGATATTGTTGTGCGCCAAATGGAAGCGGCGTGGGGCGATAAAATCTTGGAACAATTAAGCAAAGATTTGAAAAAAGAATTTCCTGATTTGAAGGGTTTTTCTGAACGTAATTTGCTTTATATGAAACAATTTTATTCGTTTTACACACAAGATGAAATTTTCCAGCAAGTTGCTGAAAAAATTACGCAGCAACTTGCTGCACAATTACAACCTGCTGATAATAAGGAAATTATAATTCGTCAGCAAGTTGCTGAAGAATTTGATAACCACCCCATTTTTCAAATTCCTTGGTTTCATCACGTTCAACTTTTCACCAAATGCAAAACTACAAAAGAAGCCCTTTTTTATGTTCAAAAGACCATACAAAATGGCTGGAGTCGTTCGATGTTGACACATCATCTCGAACTGAGTTTGTACGAGCGTGAGGGGAAAGCCGTTAATAATTTTGCAGCCACGCTGCCTGCACCGCAAAGCGATTTGGCGATGCAAACTTTGAAAGACCCCTATATTTTTGATTTAATAGCATTAACCGAAAAACATAACGAGCGCGAATTGGAAGATGCTTTGACAGAAAATATTACAAAATTTTTGGTTGAATTGGGTACGGGCTTTGCATACGTTGGTCGGCAAGTGCCTTTGAATATTGACGGTACGGACTATTCTGTTGATTTATTGTTCTATCATTTAAAATTGCGCTGTTTTGTTGTTATTGAGTTGAAAACGGGTAAATTTTTACCCGAAGCGGCAGGAAAAACGAGTTTTTATCTGTCTGCTATTGACGATTTGATGCGCCATTCGACTGACAATGCAACTATCGGTATTATTATTTGTAAAGACAAAAATAATCTTGTTGCCGAATACGCTTTACGAGGCATAAATCAGCCGATTGGTGTTTCCGAGTACCAACTTTCAAAACTTTTGCCCGAAAATTTTAAATCGGCATTGCCTTCGATTGAGGAAATTGAAGAGGAATTAAACAGTAAAGGACAAAGACCGCTTCGCTGAAAGAACAATACTTCGACTGCGCTCAGTAACCAAGCAAAGACAGGTTAGTAAAAAAACAATGAAACAACCCGTCATTCCGACTGAAAAGGAGGAATCTCGTGAAAATAGCAGGGTATTAAACCTGTTAAGTTTCAAAAACTTAACAGGTTTAAGAAATCTACAAACAAAACCCGATTTCTCGCTTAACGCTCGAAATGACAGCAAAAAAAATCGTAACTTTGTGTTTTTTTAAACATAAATATTAAAATGAAAAAACTATTTTTTACATCAATCTTTATCGCCGCTGCAATCGCGGCTTGTACGTTTTCAAAAAATAACGAAAACAACGACATTTGGAAAAAACACGGACTTAAAGGAAAGGTCAAAAGTGTTGAGGAGCAAATGTATTATGCTGTTGAGAAATTTAGAGAAGTTGTTAAAGGGGAAAGAATCTCGGCTTCTATATGTAAATATGATGATAAAGGAAATCAAACAGAATGGAGTGATTATGACTCCTCTAATGGAAATTTAAGGTTTAAAAATATTTACAAATATGATGATAAAGGAAATATAATTGATGCAAATAGTTATTATGGAAGTTTAAATTTTAAAAGCACTTACGAATACAACAATAATGGAAATTTAATTGAAGAAAGTAATTATCTTCCTAATGGGAATTTAAGTTTTAAATACATTTATAAATATGATGATAAAGGAAATAAAATAGAAATGAGTAATTATGATTCTTATGGAAGTTTAGATAAAAAAAGTATATATAAATACGATGAAAAAGGAAATATGATTGAAAGTTGTACTTATAACTCTAATGAAAGTTTAGAAGACAAATGGGTTTATAAATATAATGATGAAGGTAACCAAATAGAAAGAAATATTTATAAATCTGATGGAAGTTTAAATGTTTTTTTTGATGAATATAAATATGATTCAAAAGGTAATTGGACAGAAAAAATAGTTTATAAAAGCGAAGCAAAAATACCAACGTATATTATTGAACGCACAATCGAATATTACGAATAAAAGAATATCTTAAATTATGGCAAAACAAGAAAAAATCATAGTTCAAGGAACAGAAATAATTTTTTTCAAAAAAGAACAGGAAGATTATATTTCGCTTACCGATATTGCAAAAACTCGTGATGCAGAAAACCCATCGCAGATAATTAGTTTATGGTTAAGAACTTACAGCACTATTGAGTATTTTGGTTTGTGGGAAATGTTATTCAACCCAAATTTTAAACCCCACATTTATGAGGGGTTTAAAATACAATCTGCGAAACCGCATTTTTGGATGTCGGCTCAAAAATGGGTTAATGAAACAAACGCTATTGGAATAACGTCTAAAGAGTGGCGCGACCAAAACCCTGATTTAAAAGGCAATATACGAGATTATGCCACAATTAATGAATTAATTTGTCTTTATAATATGGAAAATATTAATGCTGTTTTGATAAATGACGGAGTGTTGCAGAGCGACAGATTGGTAAAATTAAATCAAATAGCAATTCAACAAATCAGAGTTTTGCAGGAAAATTCTAACAGAAAATATTTGAATTAAAAAATTGTAACTTTGTATTTTTTTAACATAAATAATTATTATTACTAAAATGAAAAAACTATTTTTTACATCAATTTTTATCGCCGCATTAATGGCGGCGTGTGGCACATCTTCAAATAACAATAAAGAAACAGAAGACAGCAAAACAAACACTGTTCAAGACACGATTGAACAAGCAAGTAATGTCAATAGCAAAATTTGGGTTATTGAAGGCGATACTTTGCAAATGTTTTTTGAAGAAATAGAAGATGATAATTATCCAAAAGATGCAGATGAAAATAGTAATGTATATATTGAAGTATATTTTAAAGGAAAAGTAATTTTAGAAGATACTGATTATTATATATTTAAAGAAAATAATGTAAAATATATCAAATACAAAAATACAAATTATGTATTAATAACCATTATGTATCCTATGATTGAAGACAGATGGTTAGTTTTTGAAATAAAAAATCATAAAATTAAATTTTACGATAATGTTGTTAAAAAAAATTTTAAAGATATTGATAATGACGGCATTATTGAAGTAGGTGGTAGTGGTATAGTCGAAGCCGTTTGTCTTGATTGTGATAGTGCTTTTTATAACCCAGTACGCATTTATAAATTAGGAAATATATTTACTTTTGATAGTATAAATTCAAGAAAATTAACAGAGAAAATTTACGATAGATTTTTAGGTTACGAATATTTAGATTCAATTGTACTTTTTAAAAGGAATAAAAAATAATAAAAGATTTTACATTGAAAACAGAACAAACCTGTCTTTGTTCCTTGTTCTTTGCTCTTTGTTCTAAAAAAATAAAATCAACAACAATATGCAATACACACTTTTAATTTTATTACTGCCGTTTGTCAGTTTTCTGTTTTTGGGACTGATGGACAGCAAGTTGAAACCGAAAATTTCGGGAATTATCGGAACGGTTTCGTTGGGAATTATCGCCGTATTGTCGTGCATTTGCGCTTTTCAGTACTTCACTGCGGAACGAATTGACGGCGTTTTTGAAACCATTGTGATGAAAACAACTTGGTTGCGCTTTACCGATAACTTACAAATTGATTTGGGCATTTTGCTCGACCCAATTTCTGTGATGATGCTCGTGGTAATCACCTCTGTGTCGCTGATGGTGCATATCTATTCGCTCGGCTATATGAAAGGCGAAAGCGGTTTTCAACGCTATTTTGCGTTTTTGTCGCTCTTTACCTTCTCAATGCTCGGCTTGGTGGTGGCGACAAACATTTTCCAAATGTACATTTTTTGGGAACTTGTGGGCGTTTCGTCGTACCTGCTAATCGGTTTTTACTACACAAAACCCGAAGCGGTCAAGGCATCGAAAAAGGCATTTATCGTTACGCGCTTTGCCGATATGTTCTTTTTGTTAGGAATTTTACTATTATCATTCTTTACAAAAACATTTGATTTTCAAAAACTTACAAGCGGCGATTTGAGTATTTTTGCATCGGCTGAGGGCATAACTTTTATGGGCGGCTCGGTGCTGGCGTGGGCTTTGGCACTGATTTTTATCGGCGGTGCAGGCAAATCTGCAATGTTCCCGCTGCACATCTGGTTGCCCGATGCAATGGAGGGTCCAACGCCTGTTTCGGCGTTAATTCACGCCGCTACGATGGTTGTGGCGGGCGTTTATCTTGTGGCGCGGCTGTTTGGCGTTTATTTCGTTCATTCGCCCGAAGTGCTGTTTGGCATTGGCATTGTCGGTGCGGTAACATCGCTTTACGCTGCCATTGTC
>Ga0209628_10003251_pt1 | contig 11319 bp, 5 predicted proteins | sample TergutCu122P4_FD_187285 | JGI IMG/M metagenome (GOLD analysis project Ga0209628, IMG submission 187285) | Cubitermes ugandensis P4 segment gut microbial communities from Kakamega Forest, Kenya - Cu122 P4 (SPAdes) (version 2) | ecosystem: Host-associated > Arthropoda: Insects > Digestive system >...
GTAGTACACTGATTTCTTTCATATCACTGAACTTATTTATTCTCCAAAGCAGCTTTAACCAAACTCCTACTTTGAATGGCGTGAAGGAAGGTTACAATCATATCTAACCATTCAAGAACTGATATTGATGCACACACGCGTTATATGTTAAGCTGCAGGTTCTAACTCACAGATAACCCAATTTGCTCCTACCAGAAAAATCAATGGGGTTACTATTATTTAGGTTAGAAATTGATGTTAATTCTGTGAGTGTTGCGGAACAGGTGAATACGCTTATTGCTTCGTAAAAATAACCAACTAGATGCATCAATATCCAAAATTTATTTTTGTCGTAAAACCCTACATGTTCCGGCATCTTCTGTGCCCATCATCAGGGGTTATCCACTGCACACACGGCAATTGGTACGCTTCATGAAGCGTACCAATTGCCGCGTGTACAGTGGATGACCCCTAATGATGGGCACAGAAGATGCCCGGAACATGTAGGGTTTCATGAAAAAAATAAATTTTGGATATTGATGCATCTAGTTTGTTATTTTTACGAAACTTGTCACGATGCACGGTCACCTGAGCATAAAGTATGCTCATTGCTGGCAAAATGCTGGCCATACATTTTGATGTTATTCAGCGACGCTGTCAGTTGGCGGTTCGTATTAATGTTCTGAGCTGTGAAGTATTAAATAACTGTCGTGCATAATCAGAGAGTTTTCTGTGTGCATGTGTCAGATAACAATAGCAGAAGCAAGGATATTTTGAAACCGTATTTTTTTGCTGCTCATAAATAAGTTGCTGCGATCCATCTACAGTTGACGGAATTCCAATACTAGCAGTAACACACAGTGACCAGCCATGTCCTAAGACATCAAAGTCATATGAATGTCGTAACCAGGACGCGTCAGATGAGTTCAGTGTGTTAAAATATTTCACACGTCCAAACTTTGGCATGTGTAATTGGGATATCCACATTAAAATTATACGGTGTCATGATTTTTTAAATTCGTGAGTTGAATGTTCGCGAACTTGTTTGTTCATAAACGTAGCGGTACACACTGAGAATTGCTATTTTATGTTTCGGAAGCTAACTAACTCCACGGAGCAGAGCTTCCAAAAAAAAAAATGGTCTGTAGTAGAACCTACTACAGACAAGAGACAACCTGTCAGCGACGTCCAAGTATTTAGACCTCTCTTCTTTAAGAGCCGTTTCAATGTTGTCTTCTAGTCCATGCCTAGATCTCAAAAGTTTTTCTTCCCTTCAGATTTGCAACAAATTTTATGGCCTATTACCCAACCCTTCCGTGCCTGCTACATTCATTCCTCTCTCATCCTCTTGGATTTGATTATGCTAATTATATTTAGTAAAGATTACAAATTGTGAACTCTGTTTAATTCAGTTTTGTGCGTTTTCATGTCAGATGCTCTCTCATAAGCTCCGGTATTCTCCTCAGCGCCCTGTACTCAAATATATTTTAAATGTTTCCTTCAATTAGTGTGACTGACGAAGTTTCACACCCGTAAACACGTTGTCGTCATCTCTTTTAGGACATGCCGGCTGTGAATGGAAGCCTTTTCAACGTCTTGTTGGTTCCCTTTGTCCCCTTTTCCGCCTGTTAATCCGTAATACGTTGCGCAGTATTTACCTAACAGTTGTGAGGTATATGTGTTGATTACCGACCAAATTCTAAGTATGAGAATCAGGGACTTTAAAATTAGGGAATTTCCTCCTTGGAGAAATTATCTTCACAGCTTCTGCCGAACTCGAGTGTCTACGAAAAAACAAAATGAGTAAAATTATAATTCTCTTTCACTTTACCTTGCCACTTTTCGATACGTGTCGGAAGATATGAAACTTGGCCACTCTTGTTAGAAAAAAACTTTAAATCTACAAAAGAGACTGTTTTTTCATGGTTTTTAAATGGCGTGGTTTGAGAGTGGCAGAATAGCAATATGGCGCTCACAGTTGAAAGAGTAACGAAGGATATTATAAGAAGCAAGAGTTTTCATTATTGGAGCATCACTTGGTAACAGAAGGAAGATGGTGAAATCCGTAGCCTTAATTACGAGATGGGAACGTCTGTGTAAGAGAAAGGGAGAACAAGTGGTCGTGGAGATTTAAGAAACTAGCATAAAGTACTTCGAAGAAAATGAGAGGTAAAGAAAATACGTGGCAGGTTGAAAGGAAGAAGTGTGAAGGAAACTGGAGCTAACAAAAAAGAGATGAAGAAATAAGAAAAGGAGAAATATACCTAAAACCTCCGTAGGAGGAATATTAAGCTATCACTCGTCCATTTTCAAGTCACAGTACGTCAAATACTTGTGCTCCCGTCTTCGCTGTACTTCCACATCCCTTCAGCAGCCACTCATGATTGTGACAACCTAGTGTGCCTATTCTCAAGCTGTAGTATAACTGCGATTTATACTTCAGGACCACGTGTTCCAACATTGCAGCTAAGTATTCCCATGCTCCAGTCTGTCGCTTCTTCAACCTCTAACGTTCTCAGATTTTTACTTTATTATTAAATGACATTATAAGATCTTCACTCTTCTGGGATGTTATGCAGCTTAACATCCTAGAAGAGCGAAGATCTCATTTACACCGCTACGGGAGCCTGAAATCACGAAATGACATTATTCTCAAGTGACTTCTTTTACTTTATGTGGAGCCGTAAGCATCTTCGTTGCTTTCCGTTTTGACTACAGAAGAGCAAAGAAAATTGACTCCTGTATCATAATTCACACTGACTGTAATTACGTGTCTTGCGTGTTTAGTACTTTTGCCGCCCTGCCTTAAAGTGTCTTAATTCAGTGTGTTACATTTTCCTTAAAGTTTTGATTATTTTAAGTTAATTAATCGGTTACAAATTTATTACCGCGATGGAACGTAAATACTTGATCGAAGCAAGTATAGTGCTTTTTTTAGAAATTTATATTACCAACAGGTCTACAGTTTATATTTTTCTTAGCACCTTAACATTTTTGTATTACAATCTACAAATTAAGAATCGGAGTCATAATGTTCTCTATGATTTATAATAACAACCATTCCTGTGTTTATTTTTCTTGTATCTAAAAGCGCTTTGAATAACTCAAATTACGAATTGTGTGATGATTAAATAATTAATTATTTCCTAAGCATGTGAAAGGAAGCGGTCATAACTTATTTTAAGTCATAAGTGCGGCGACGCTGTTGTGGTTACGTGAAAGAAGTGACCTCTTCAACTAATTGTGATGAAGTAAAACTAAAATAGTTCCACCCTAGAAGCATATTGAAAAATGGAGGGAGAGTTCCACTTATCTTGAACCTCGTCACTAGTAACGAGGTTAAGAATGAATCATAAGCTTCACCCACCGACCGCTTTCGACCAGAAGAAAGAGCGTCAGTACGCATTGAATGGGAGGTTGGGTGAGTCCCAGTCCCCGTCTGGACGTTTAATAGTAGAGGTATTTCTCTTGACCCTGTCAGGAATCTAAACGCGATTTTTAACCCATATCCTTGTCGTTTTACCGACTTCGCTATCCAAGCTGCCAGGTCTGATGTGTGGATACAATCATTTTGGATCACACCATAGTTGCAAAGAAAACTGTGATAATCATATTTCGTATATACAGTTGAAATGTAAGCAACACTTCAACAAATGTTGACAAAACTTCAGGTCAGATGGTAACAGGTGTGGGCACGCTAGGCGTGACTCATAAGACGTGTGCAATTTGTGCTTAAGTGTGTGTTGTGTTTACAGTACTTTACCTTACTTTACTTTACTTTACTTTACTTGAATAAAGTGGTCGTCAGACGACTGGTATGCAGAACATATAGAGTGGTGGGTATTTGAATTCGAGAGGCTAATATGTTATGTGCAGGACGAAGTCATAATGTAAAAGATTGATAATAGATCCTTTGAAAGAGTGGAAGAGTTCAAATATTTGGGAACAACTTTAACAAATCAAAATTATATTCAGGAAGAAATTAAGAGCAGGCTGAAGTCAGGGAATGCTTGCTCTCATTCGGTACAGAATCTTTTGCCTTCCAGTTTTCTGTCCAAAAATCTAAAGCTTAATATACTTGTATACAAAATTATAATTTTGCCTGTTGTTTTGTGTGGGTGTGAAACTTAGTTGCTCACATAGAGGGAGGAACGTAGGCTAAGGGTGTTTGAGAATAGGGTGTTGAGGAGAATATTTGGGCCTAAGAGGGACGAGGTAACAGAGGAGTGGAGAAAACTACATAATGAGGAGCTTAATGATCTGTGTTCTCCTCGCCAAATATTTTTCGCTTGATAAACTCGAGAAGAATGAGATGGGCGGGGCATGTAGCACACATAGGGGGATAGGAGAGGCTCATACAGGGTGTTGGTGAGGAAATATGAGGGAAAGAGACCACTTGGGAGAACTAGACCTAGATGAGAGGATAATATAAAGATGGATCTTGAGGAAGTGGGATGTGGGGATACGGACTGGATCGAGCTCGCTCAGGATAAGGACAGATGGCGGGTATGAATGTTGTAATGAACCATCGGATTCCTTAAAACGCGGGGAATTTCTTGACTAGCTGAGCACTGGTTAGCTTCCCAAGAAGAACTCTGTTTCATGGAGTAAGAGTAAGTAATATGTTGTGTGCGTGCAGAGATCGTGTCTTCGAAACAAGTAAATACAGAACATTACAAAGGACCATACATTTTACAACGTTTTGAGTGTCATTTTGTGCTAAGCGTATCAAATTTAGTCAAAACTAAGGTACTGATTACATTTTAGCCGAGGCAGTTTAGTAGAATTTCATGATATCATTAGCATCAGCATCGTGAGAGCTCTGTCACGGAGGAATAGCGAGAGGCAGAACTCACCATTCACACTGCTTGCTGTATATACTATGTTAATAAACTCTAGATCGCAGGAAGGGGATCAAGAATTTTCAGCCATCTTTTACAGATTTTTATCGAAACGCTTTGCACCACCTTTTCTGAGAATTATTCCAGGCACGACATCAACTAAAGCAAATAGCAAACATCAGTTATGACATCTGGCATAGTTCAACACAAGGACATTCTAAATGTCGGAAATACTGAGGACATTGTCATTACAAAGCTTGTCGTAAAGTTTATTTTCTGCTAGATCATGTTTGTTTCGCCTGCAAACAGAGTGTCCTGTATGTAGTGTACAGATACGTAACATTAGTATACAAACAAAGATAATCTACAAACAATTTTCGTGGTCATATGCGTGACAGAACTTCTGCGGCAGAGAACTGTGCTGTTCTGGGTTATTACGCAGCGAGTAGTGGTAGAAACTTAGCGAAGTTTCAGGACGACCATTTAGTCCCATCTTCAAGGGTCAAGTTTAGGGTAGGACTGATAGGTTGATCCAAAACGTCGGTAAGGAATTACTACCGCGTCACAAGCCAGAACAGCACATTTCTTATCTACTCCGTGGCGGAAGCGCGAAATCACGCTAGGAATCCTTCGGCTGCTAAGAATTGTCTAGCAACTAATTTTTGTCCGTACGTTTTCGCAGCTGTTATCTGCAGTGTAATTGTGGTTTTCGTATTTAGACGTGGCTAAACTCCGAAATCATCGACTTATAACGATACAAGTTTTGAGTTTCTTTTCGCTGTGGAAGTTAATATTATGTCTTTCTTGGTCTGAAGCCGTGTATAATTTAGGTGGTCCACAGAGTTTCGGATGAGTCTGCAGTGTCGCCTTTCCAAATTTCAGTGTAGCTGGAAGCAGCATGTTCCTCTGAAATATTGGTAAATATTTACAAATTTGTACAGGATGTTAATCTAAAATACCAGAATTTTAACTCACATTTTGGAATAGAATTCTTCTTAAGAGGTAATTGTTGCTCGGACACTTAAGTATTTTTCACTTTCAATTAAAACCCAATTATTCATTATCGTGTTCACGTAAGCCCATTGCTAAACCACCTATTCACAGTACACACCAATATACACTGTTTCTTGGAGACCCATTTTAAATATTGGCGTTAAGAGAATTCTAAAAAGCTATCACATTACAGGCCTGGACAGGCACTTAGTGATCCAAGAATTTTAGATTAAGGGAATGGTGCTCCGTATAAGTGGTCCTGAACAAGATCAGTTCGCCACCGTGCCTACCATTACTTTCCCTTTTTTTTTCTTTCTTTCTTTCTTTCTTTCTTCTTCTTCTCCGGATGACGTCTGCGGTGGTGTCAAACGTGTTAAACTCTGAGTAAAACCCAGGTGCAAAAAGGTGCTGTCGCGTGTGTTCAAGATCTCTGCAAGCTAAAACGAGAGGAACCATCTACTTGATGAGTCTACTTTGATCTAATTGAAATCAGTTTCCTTCTTCTGGCTTTCGTGTAATTTGCCGCGTCAGAGACCAGCCATCAACATTGGCAGACTCCTGGAGAGCAAAGGCTGATTGCCATTGCGGCTGTAGGCATAGCGAGATGTACGTGTATTAAAATCTTAGAGATTTACTCATTAGCCTTGAAATGTTTGAGTTAAGTTGGTATTCGTTGAAGCTGCAAAACAGAGTTCCTTCCGGCGCTAAAGTAAAGTGCGAAAATAATGCTACGTCAGTGACACTAATTCCGAGATTTCGCCGTTATTTATTGTCTTTACCCGTATTGTCTCAGTGAATAACGTATCAGAAACGCATAACCAAAAATTAATTTATATGCATAAAAGTGCTACATTGCAACATGTTAATATTACAGATTAACAGATATATAAAAGCCTCTGAAATTTTCTTAAATTTTTCTTACCAAAAAAAAAAAAGCTTGTATGCTCTGCGCATAGAATGGTGCATTTGTTCGTGTTTCTTCTTCCTTACTGTTGAATGAGTTTTGGATAAATTTCGAATTGGTGGCGGAATTTGAGCAAATGTACTCTTTACACCGCGCAGCCACTGTAATTGGCGGGTACAAAAACAGTAATCGCATACAGTGTTTCGTATCCTGTAATAATAAAATGCGAACAAATCATAATTTTTAGTCCTCACAAATTATCTAGTTATCGTGTTCATTTGTATTTAAGTTATGTAAATATGCAGCCATTAAAAATTGCTCAGGTGGCAGCTGGTAATTAAACGGGCTTCAGTTTGCAATTTACCCTTTTTTATAAGTTGTCTAGGTAATGGTTGATTAGAATAACAATTTCACTTTTGAATGCCCTTGCCTAAAAGTAATCATAGTCGATTCAGCAAACTCAGAATTTGGAGGTTGAAAATTAAATGGAAAACTCTCGTTTCATCGATGTAATTGCATTGTGCAATTAGCACGCCTTACATCTTTTGAACCCTTTGACCGGAGGTTTCCCTCTGTGTGTGTTTGTGTGTTTGTACGCGCGAATTACAAAAAGAGAGAGAAAAGCCAGAAAGAGAAGAAAGCGCTATGTATCTTAAATATACGAGTAGTATAGTTCTTCAGTTCGGCCATGCGTTACATGTTGTTATTGCACGATAATTACAGTTCTCTGGAGATCTGATATACGAATGTTGTCTTCGAATCGCAGATGTTCGCAGCACCTTCGACACCTGCTAGAGATGAGGGGTACCATAGACCACGTACACGGCGTGTATCGATCATGTGCCTAGCATTCTGGCTCCGGAGTCCCGGCTTTAAATCTCAGCCCCCGAAGCCGGCTTCTCCTGGTGTCCTACAGTACCTAAAGTTACAACACGTCAGGTCGTGCCATAGCTCATCCTGTTGTCATCCTTCGACCTCTAAGGCCAGGGTCACATTTTTAGCTAGTTCATGTGGAGTTTGTAGTGGAAGAAGTGGCACTTGGGAGGCGGTTTCCTACAGTACATCCGTTTTTTATTCCAGTGGTCCGTAATCAAATGTTTTTCACCAACGCCTGACGAAATTTCTTCTTTGCAATTGACACCGTTGTTAAATAAAATACATCGCTAGATCACGACCGTTTTCCTCCTCCTTTCCAATCTGTGCTCATTATGGATCTTGCCACTGGACGCGATACAGTCTGAGGTTCTGACAGCTTTGAACTATTAAGTAATGTTTAAGTAAATCAATATAAACTCCAAATATTAAGTTACTTTAATGTTCTGATGGGGCTGATTGTAAATATGATCACCTTTTTTGGATGTGACACCATATAATCTGATAGATCTTGTGGACAGCCTGCCGTCCATTGCGTACATCCTCGGGCAAGCAGATGAAATGTAAGCTAAGGACAATAGGACTCTACATATTTCCATATTTCTTCTCGGGATGCTTGACCCTGAAGAACAAGGTGCTATGTTCCTTCGAAACTTCGGAGCTATAATCCTAAAGACCAGGCGTAATATCCCAGAAGACCTGAATCTTCAGTAATACCGTTGTGAGGAGATCAAATCTAGGATTCCCCATTGATGAGAACACCGCGGTTTGAGGTCATTCCTGCTCGGTATGTTTACCCTCTGAAGGCGAGATCGTCGTGCAGTAGCTGCCTCTCTAATATTAAGAGGTCTATCATCTCACACTAGGTAATTGTCTTCTTTTGTACCGGGTGCCATAGAACTGTTCGGCTTTTAACTACTTTCCTATCTTAATACTACCATGTTTGAAAGAATGCGAAAGGGGTTTATCCTATCTGTCGAAAATATAAACTTTTTTACTGATATAATATTTTATGTCTATCATATTTATGCGTAATGGACCCAAAAGTGAAAAACTGTTGTTAGTTCATGCCTTTTAGGAAGTCAATATTTCGTGATTCTTCAAACATATTATAAAATTTGCGACCGTATGTGCAACTACGTGATTTCTATTGCTGTAGCTGAGTTAAAACTTACAAAAATGTATGACCCCTTTTGGCTTCGAAAAATAGTCCCAGATTCCAACACCCATACTCGCGTAAATATCGAATGTTCGGTTGATAGGTATCGAAAATTAAAAATACACGTTTCAGTGCTGGTTTTATATAGCTAAGAATATATAGCAGTAGCGTACGTAACAATGCATTGTATGATTTGACCTTAACTGAACTGATGGTCGCTGGCTTTGTGGGCACGTGAGGTTTCTTATATAGATATTGTAACGGTCATTCTAAAGAAACATGTCGCCAGTTAGACAAGTTCCGCGATTTTTTAACAATATTTTATTCATTTAGTTTAAGAAACAAGTAAATCTCAAAGTAGCCGTTACAAAATTGTATCCACGGATCCCCGGGGAACTGGTCGCATATCCCGGAGATTCGCGGAGCAGACTTTGGAAACCACTGCAATGACGAATAGTATGATCAATCTTCATTACTAGTACTTAGCTCTCCGTGATATACTCGCGGTTATGCATATACGAATATGTTGTATTCGTGTTTTCTTGTCGTTTCTTTATGTTCTTTATCGTGCTTTCATTCTTTTTATGTTTATTTTATCGTTTCAGTAAGTACGGTAAATCATTTATTTTTGGTGTTCTACGACAGACGTTCACTGCTATTAGATAAACTGGCCAGGGCGGAATTAGCGAACGTGCGGGTTATATAAGTGCTTTACCATTTTCAATTTATGGCTGTTAAAAAACATCATAGAAAGAGACCAGAAAATCTAGAAATTTGGAAAAAAATTAATCTTGATGTCCTGTAAAATAAATTGCTTTGATCAGCGACTGGTTTAATCGGGCCTCTTTGTATTAACTTGCAATGTAAGCTCGTTCAGGACACGCATGTCTTATTTGTATTCCACACTTCTTCACCACATGTGAAGGAAGGGATCCTTTGAGTTCGCCTATTTGTAATTAAAAACAGGAAGGTTTCTCGAATATTGTAGAAGCCAGGAACCCTGTTACATTGTACGGAACTTGCTAATTTGACACATCGTCTGTACGTGTTTTACATCGCAATATTCCACATAATGCTGCGTGGTACATTTTTATCTTCTTTTAATGTGAGCAGTTGACTGCACGAAGAGAACCGTGCTGTATCTGAGAGAGCCATCCAACGCAAGAAACTAGAACTAAGTGTTCCAGTGCCCCCACAACAGCGGTTGCAGTGAGTGGTGTTATAAGCTGAGTATGAAAAACTCAATTGCTTGCACTTCAGGGAAAAAATGTAGGCTTATTAGATCACCAAGATCTGCATTTGTCTGTGTTCCTCATTCAAATTTCAAAGAACAGGCCAGTCTTCACGAAACTTGGTATTCATATTTTACCATTGGGAACAACCCAAAAGTTGTAATCTTAGGCGCATTCGCAACGCTGTGGACCGCCTATTAAAATTGCATCCTTTATCCATCTGCCTATCCGCAAGCACAAATCTACATTCGAACAACCGAATGGATTTCCACAAACGTTAACAAAGGCGTGCTGTACTAAAATGTGTTGATGTGTTCAATCGTACAAAAGTCAAGGACACTCTACGTGAACACCTACTGTTTTTCAGCACGTATCTCAAGCACAGATCTTTGAATATAATAATTCTTGGAGAGATACCACATTTTGGAAAATGTGTGTTTTGTTAGAGTTGGGGAGAACGCAAATACCATAAAAACACAATATTTTATTCGAGATTGCAGGCTTCCGCTGCGAAGCAGGCGAGAACTGCGCTCTTCTGGGCTATTACAAAGCGTTACAGCCGTTTCAGGACAAATTGGTTGTCCCGAAACTTCGGTAGGCTATTAGCACTACACGCTGCTTAATACCCCAGAAGAGTGCAGTACTCAAAATATTTTACATTTTAAGAAGAATAATGTATTTCATTTCTAAACATACAAGTACATAATTAATAATAAGGAATTATTACTGAGAAAAATATTTGTATGTATGTGTGTGTTTTATTAATATGTAAATATTTTGCGTCTTTTTTTCCCCACTATAAATGCACAGAAGAAACTTCTGTGAACCTTTTTTAAGTCAAGAAGTATCAACATGGATAATTACAAATAAGCGAAAGAAGTACATCAATCAATTAAGAACTGAAAAAAGAAAAGATTTGCCCTACAATTAGCAAAAACTGCTGTTACTGTATATGTCACTTAGCATTTAAGTTGTTTCTCTTACAGTGTTTCTTCCTCAGTCAGCGTGTTTTTCTTCATAAAGTGAACAGTTTTCGTGCAGCCACCCAGAAACACTTTAAAAAGTAATCCACTGATCTGTCCTTCATGACCTATGACATTTTTTCCAATATTCAGCGCATGATTGCGAATCGACTTCATAGTTATCAGGAGTATTCTTTGTGTCAAATCCGTGATTCATTTCTTCCTATTCATCAGTGGGTTTTAGATGCTTACCTCAGTTTATCTTTCTGCTTTGGCATCCTTCAGTTTATTTTTCAGCGAAATCTGAGAACGTGAAGATATTGGCTTATTGTTTCCTTGTCAATTTTTTTTTTTACGGGAACGTAATTTGCCTTAC
>Ga0209628_10003252_pt1 | contig 11318 bp, 9 predicted proteins | sample TergutCu122P4_FD_187285 | JGI IMG/M metagenome (GOLD analysis project Ga0209628, IMG submission 187285) | Cubitermes ugandensis P4 segment gut microbial communities from Kakamega Forest, Kenya - Cu122 P4 (SPAdes) (version 2) | ecosystem: Host-associated > Arthropoda: Insects > Digestive system >...
ATCGGCTATGGCGCACGGCGCAGGCCAGTATGTATTTGTCTGCGCCTGCGACGCCTGGCCGGTCCCGGCTACTTACCTGCATTTGATTATAAGCCGGACGGATACGTACGCGGCGGACGCTGCAAAAGCCGCGAACGCCGCGGACGCAACGAACGCCGCAAATGTTGTGTATGGCGCAGACGCCGCGAACGCCATTTGCGCCGCGAACGCCGCGGAAACCGCAGACGCCGCGAACGCCGCTAATTCTGCGTACATTGCAACCTCAACGGACGCCGCGTGCGCAGCTGTTGACGCCGTGCTGCCGCGCGTCGGCGGATACATACAGCCGTTTTGGGCTGTGTACGGCGTCCATTTGCTGCCTCAGGCGCGGGCGGCGGCGTCGTCAGGGCGGCAGTCGCCGTTTCGCTTTATTGAGAACCGCAATATACGCATAATTGAAGAAGACGAAATCGCCGCGGCGGGGATTTCGTTATCGATGTTTTCTAACCGCAACGACTAAATCTGTTAAATATTACTGCGCCATTTTATTGGCACAGTAATATATTAAAATAGCGTTTGTCTCTGAGGAATGATCATGCATGTAAATAGCGATGGAATCGACGGGGCCTTTCCCGATTTAAAGGTTGTGTGCAGCCAACATCAGGTGCACTGCGGCTCGCTCTGCACGTTCAACGTTTGGCTGAAAGACGGCAAAGTCGATCGGATATCCTCCGCCGGCGACATACCGTACGGCGAATCCTTTGAGGCGGACGAGTCGATAGCCGATCTCATGCAGCGCCGCGGATGCATGAAGGGCTACGCGGAAAAACGCAAGGCCAATTCGCCTGACCGCCTCAAATACCCGCTGTTCCAAACCGGGGAGCGCGGGGACGTCCGATCCTTCAGGCGCATCGGCTGGGACGAGGCGCTCGACACGGTCGCCGCGTGGTATGCGGAAATGCTGGAGCGGAAGCGGGAGTTGGGCTATCTGCCCGTATGGGAGATAAACGGCGTCGGACGATACCTCGGGACGACGCTGAGATCGTTCGGCAACTATTCGACGGGCAACGGCGACGCGGCGCTGTATTACGCGCTGGGCAGCCTGGCGGGCAGGGGAGCGGTCCCCGTCAAAAGGATGTTTGAAGCCGGTTACATCGTAGTCTGGGGACGCGACCCCCAGGCGTCGTCCGCGGCCACCCCGTTTTATATGACAAAGGCAAAGGAAGCCGGCATTCCGGTGACGGTCGTGGAGACCCGTTATACCGCCACCGCGGCCGCCATGAGTACCGGGCTGGACGGCGTACCGCCCGTGATCGGAACGCGCCCGGGAACCGACGCCGCGATGATGGCCGCCATGTGCAACGTGATTTACCGGCGCAACCTGCACGACGAGGCGTTTATTAAACAATACTGTTTTGGGTTTTATCCCGGCGACAGCGTGATATCGCAGTCCCGCCATATCGACGCGCTGCTTGGCGAACCGTCGTTCGGCAAAACCTTTGTCACGCCGGCCGGATGCTCCTTCGTCGAATACCTCGACGAACTCCAGAGCGAACACGGCGGGTACGGCGGCGTATTAAAATGGGCGGAAAACCTGTGCGGGACGCCCGCCGACGCCATCGAGCGGTTTGCCGTGGCCGTCGCGACGCGAAAGCCCGTCTACTGGGGCGCCGCGCTTAACGGCGGCCCGCAGCGGCAGGGCAACGGCATGCAGTACAGTTGGATGCTCATCGCGCTCAGCGCCATGACCGGCAATGTCAATAAACCGGCCGGAGGTTTTGGCCTGGAAATCGGCGGAGACGGATTTACGGCGAATGTCAAAGGCCCGCCGAACTTCACGCCCTGGCAGCCGTATCCGGCGATTCCGTTTTGCCATACGATGTCAGACGAATTAATTTTGTATGGCTCGGACGGCCGCACAAAAGAGCAAATCCGAAGCGACACGCTGGCGGTTGCTGGCGTGGACATCGGCGCAGACGGCAGGCTGGCGTGCGAAATGATAGTGCGCGGGGCGGGCGTCACCAACTTTTTTAACCATTCGCCCAATATCAACAAACGGGTTGCCGCGTATAAAAAGCTCAGGCATGCCGTGGCTTACGAACGGCAGATGACGCCCACGGCGGCGTTCAGCGACATAGTCCTGCCCGTCGCGATGGAGTATGAGCGCGACAAATTCACGTTAAGTTCGTCGGGTGACTTCGGCGTGTCGAAAAAGTTCGCCGAACCGATGTACGAAGCCAGGACCGACCGCGAAATCCACATCGCGCTGGCGAAGCGCCTTGGCATAGCGACGTTTGACGAAACGGACGCCGTATCGATGAGAAACGCGTATAAATCAGCCACGCTGCCTGACGCATATGTAAAAATCAGGCCCGGCGCCAAATTGCCCGAAACGTTTGACGAATTCTATGAAAAGGGGCAAATACTGATGAGCGTCGGGCCGGGCGAACTGCCGGAACACGACGACATACTGTCGGCGCCGCTGCCCAACGAAACCGGCAGATTAAATTTCTTTTCGCCGACGCTGCACAAGTATGTTGAGCGGGCGACATGCGGCGTCGCGGGCGCGCGTTACGTCCCGTTGAAAAACGGTTACGAGGATATAAGGGACGGCAGGATAAAAAGCGCGAAAGGGCTGAAGTACCCGCTGCAGCTCATAACGCCGCATGTGACCAACCGCGCCAACTCATATATGGACGACGTTCCGATGATTCAGGACAGGTTCCCGCAGTCCGTCGTGATGTCTCCGGAAGACGCTTTAGAGCGCGGCATAGCCGACGGCGATGTTGTATATGTGTACAGCGATTACGGCTGCGTGAAGCAGGCGGCGGCTGTCAGCAAAAAGATGGCGAAAGGCGTCGTTGCGCTGAACCACGGGGCGTATTACCACCCGAGCCTTACGGAGACGTATGAGGCGCGGCCAGGCGCGGCGGCGGAGGGCGCGCCCGACGCGCGCGGCACACCAGACGGTTCCTATAAAATGCATATTACTCCGGTTGATCTGGGCGGCAACCCGAACGTGCTGATAGGGGACCGGAACAGCGGCGTCATAAATCCGTACGGGCATTTTTTGGGCGTGAACGGCAACGGCGAGGCGTGCGAAGTGAGTAAAATCAAGCCCGAATAAAGTTAAAATTATTATGTCATTACGCGATTAAACGCCAATCTGATTCTATAAATCGTTTGATTGCAATGTGTTTATTATTTAGTTCGAAGTTTCGCCGCAGCGATATGTTATCATAAGATAACATTTTATATCGCAGATGAATGTGGTTTTCATGGAAAGGCAGGGGCGTTTGCATGGGCGCATGGGGATTTTACTTTGATCAAACCCGTTGTATCGGCTGTAAGACCTGCACGGTCGCCTGCATGGCGTGGAATGAGTCCAAACGCGGCGACGCCGCCTTGCACCCCGAAGATGATATACCGGTAAATCCCGCGTACGAAATACCTGCCGGCTACGAAACCATGCCGGACGGCGGCTTCAACCGCGAGGAAATGTCCAAATACCACATGAAGGAAGAATTGATCCGCGTAACCGAAACCGAATACGGGCGCGGAATGCCCGATGTGGACGTGCTGTATCTTGCGCTGTCGTGCGGGCATTGCGAACGGCCGGCTTGCGCAGCGGTTTGTCCTCGCGGGTGCATATATAAAGACGCGGAAACCGGGGCGGTTTTGTCCGATAACAGACGCTGCGAAGGCTGCAGCCTGTGCCGCGAAGCGTGCCCGTACCGCGCCCCGCAGTTCTATAAGGAGCCGGGGAAAGCGTTGCCCGGCGAAACGGCGCCGATGGTCAAATGCGATTTGTGCATCGAGCGCATACGGGCCGGCTTAAAGCCGGCGTGCGTCGCGGCGTGCCGCGTGCGCGCGCTGGACGCGCTGCCGCCGGAAATGATGAAGCTCCGGCATCCGCACGCCTCGCCCGGCGCGATAAACCTACCTGGCGACATATCGCCGCTGACAAACGAACATACGCGCCCCAACTGGCTATTCAAGCCCAAAACCCCGCGACACAGGTAAACAACGTAATAAATATTAACCGTATGATGTTTATGATAAATTTTTAAGGTATGGTATTAAAATGAAACAGGTTAATGAAATTTCAATAACTGAGCTTAGGGAAATGTCGGAAAAAATGTTTGGCGGCATTGTAAAAGCTGATGTGGATATTGCAAAGAAAATTATCGTGGTTGACGCGGAATTACATGCCGATATCGAACAATTTATGCTTGACAATGGTTCGCGGCAAAATGATTTATGGGGCATAAACTTGCACCCTGATTTATTTGGCACGCGGGATTTTATCGAATTTGATTCGATAATTAATATCAGGCCGCGGCAGGGGAACCGGTCGCGATATGTGGAAGACGATGGCGTACGCGGGCAAATTATTGAAATAGTGAATGAGACTGTAACGGATAAATGAAACAAGCATACCGGTCAGCATGATTTATTCAGAAAGATAAACATATGGAAATTGACCGCGAAAGATGGGCGCGTCTGAGTTTATGCGAACAGATGGGGAATATCGGCTCCGAAGTCGGCCGGGCAATCGCGTCGCGCGATAACCCGGCGCGGCGCGACGGCGCCATAGAACGGGCTTTGGATTTATTTTCGGCGACGGCGGAGTGTTACAAAGGCTTGCGCCTGCGTGAAATTTTACGCGCGCGCGACGAGTTCTTAAGCCTGTTTTATGGTGACTCAACAGATTATGATGGGGTTGAACGATATTTTTATATGTTCGCCCTGGCGGCGCGCCGCAACCGATAGCGTTTTACGCTAACTATAGAAAGCTGCGCGTTATTCCCTGTAGTGGTTTACAAGCGCGGCCAATGATTCTGAGCATGCTGCCTTGAGCGCGGCGTCGGTTGTATTATTGATCACGTGGCGCAGGTGTTCAATCGCCTTTTTATTGTTTATCTTTTTTAACGCTTGCGCCGCTTTTAAGCAAACTGACGAATCAGAGTCGCGCAACAAGGTTATTAACGCGTTGCATGCGGGGTCGTCAGACGCGCCCGCGTTGCCTAACGCCTCGGCTGCCGCCGCGCGCTCTTCGGTTTTTTTGCTGTGCGCAAAAGGCAGGATTTTTTTTATGTTTTTCTTCTCAGCCAGCTTCATGATTTTGTCGACAGACATCTTTGGTTCTCCTCGTTAAAAATTAAAACCGCCTTTTGCTGCATGTCAGCAATTATGGCGGCGCGGCTGACATAATCGTATGCGGCGTCAGCCGTTTTAGTTTGTTTGGTTAAAAGTTGCGTCCATATTTCGCTTTCGGTCAGGTGAACAACGGTACCGTAAAAATATATACCTGTTTCAGGTGTATTGTCAACCTAAATTTAAAAAGTAATTAAAAAATTGTTAATAATTATTAATAAGCAGATAAACCGACAAATTGATATATTCGCATGACGGTCAATGATGGTGATATAATAATAAAAATCCATGCTCATACATTCGTTATATTCAAAGGGAGAGCGCAATGAAAATCACAATAATCGGCGCGGGAAGCCCGTATACGCCGGAGCTAATCGGAAAAGTCGCGGAAGAGCAGGATATTTTGCCCGTTGACGAAATCTGCCTCATGGACATCGATGAAAAAAAGCTTGATATAATGCATCAATTTTGTATCCGATACGGAAAGCGGCTTGGTTTGCGCGCAAGGATCGCCAAAAGCCCCGACAGAAAAAAGGCTTTGGATCGGGCCGATTTTGTCAATACGCAAATAAGGGTCGGCGGGAACCTGAGCCGCGTGAAGGATGAGCGGATTCCGCTTTCCCACGGGCTTGTGGGCCAGGAGACCACGGGCGCCGGCGGCTTTGCCAAAGGCTTGCGCACGATACCCGCCCTTCTGGATATCGCCCGGGACGTGGAAGAAATCTGTCCCGGCGCATGGATTATCAACTATACGAATCCCACCGGGCTGGTGGCGGAAGCGGTGGGAAAATACACAAAAGCCCGCATTGCGGGGCTGTGCGCCGGCGGGTTTTTTACCCAACATTGTGCCGCCTCCGCGCTGGGCGTGCCCATAAACGCGGTTCGCTATGATCTGGTGGGTCTCAACCATTTAAGCTATGCATACAACATCACAGTCAGGGGCAGGCCCGTCACCGCGCAGGAGTTTGCGAAAATCGCCGAAGCGGCGGGCGGCGCGGACAAGGAGCTGTATATCCTGCTCGAAGCGATACCCATCGGATACCTCCGTTATTATTACCATACGTCCGCATGCGTGCGGGCAATGGCTGAAAGCCCCCAAACCAGGGGGGAACAGGTGCTGGCCATGGAAAATGAGCTATACAGGGATTTCGCGGATCCGGACTGCGACACCCGCCCGGCCTCCCTGGACAAGCGGGGGGGCGGCGGCTATGCGGACTGCGCCTTCGCGGCGATGAAGGCCATATATTTAAATGAGGACGCCTGGACCGTGGCCAATGTGCCGAACCGCGGCGCGGTCAAATTCCTGCCGGACGACGCGGTGATCGAAACCCCGTGCATTGTGAACACCGCTGGCTTCCGTCCCATTGTGTCCGCGCCTCCGCCACGGGCCGTATGGGGGCTCATATCGGCCGTAAAGAATTATGAACAGCTTGCCGTGGAGGCGGCGGCGACGGGTTCGCGCGATACGGCGCTATTGGCTCTGATCGCCCACCCGTTGGTGCGGGATTACGATACGGCTTCCGCCCTTTTGCCCCAACTGCTGGAAGGCAGCCGGGAGTATTTACCGCAGTTTTTTGGCGCATAAAATTTTACGTGCTATTATATTTGAAAGGGGCGGCATTTTGAATCTTCATATTCTTCCGACGGGTTCTGAAGCAGCCATTGCGGCGGCGCGGGATATCCGCGACTATATAAACGGCAATCCGAACGCCCTTATATGCCTGGCGGCCGGCGAGACGCCGCTGCCCGTATACCAGGCGCTGATCCAAATGCAAAAAAACGGCGAAGCGGATCTCAACGGCGTATTTTATTTGGGGCTGGACGAATGGGTGGGCCTGGACAAAAAGACACCCGGCTCCTGCGCCCAGGTGATGAACAGCCATTTTTACGGGCCCGCCGGCATAAATATGGAACGCGTCTTCGAATGGGACGGAAAATGCGCCTGCCTGGAAGCGGAAAAAAGGCGCGCCGAGGCATGGATCGCAAAACTCGACGGCATTGGGCTGGCGCTTTTGGGGGTAGGCATGAACGGCCATGTGGGTTTTAACGAGCCAAATACGGGATTGCAAACGGGGGCTATAACCGTACCATTGGACGACACCACAAAACAGGTTTCGGTAAAATACTTCGGGAAAGCCCTTCCCGTTGAATACGGCGTCAGCATTGGGGCGGGGGAGCTTAAAAAGGCGAAAAGGCTCCTGCTCATAGCAACAGGCAAAAATAAGGCGGAAATCATAAAAAAAACGGTTTGCGAAAGCGCAACCCCAGCGGCGCCGGCCAGCCTGCTCATGGACCACCCGGATATAACGGTATATGCTGACGAAGACGCCGCCGCGCTGATAGCGGCTGCGAAATAACAAGATGAAAGGCGGGCGCCTGAGATGAAATGTTTGCCCGGCTGTAGTGACGCGTTCACGCCGGAAACCCTGGAAATGATCAAAAACGCCGCTTTTGACATTATCGGTAAAATCGGGATGAGGGCGACGGACAAAACACTGTGCCGGACCCTGTTGGGCAACGGATTTTCCCTCAGGGACGGGCGGCTGACATATCCTGAAGCGGAGGCGGCGTCGTTCCTGGCCGCGTTGATTGCACGGGAGGAATCCAAACGGGACGAAAAAAACGACGATGGCAAGCCGCCGGAAGGGCGGCGGGTTTTGGACGGCTGGATCAACAATTACCCGCATAGTTTTTGTGATCCCGAAACCGGAAAAATTATGCCTTATACCATGGACAGCCTCACGGAGATGACGGCGTTCTGCAACCGCGTATGTAAAAAATATAACTTCACCCCCAATGTCCCGGGCTGCCCGAAAGACGTCCCACCCGCCTGCGAAGCCGTCGCGCGTTTCGTTGTCGGCAGCAAGTATCTGGACGGCGGGACATATCCCGAACCCATGTGCCGCCACTCCACAAAATATCTGTTTGAGATGTGCGACGTCCTGGGCCGGCGCATGTCGTCGCTCCCTGTCTATCTGTCCACGCCGCTTACGATTGGCGACGAAAGCTTCTTTAACGTGTTGGAATACCAAAACCGGCTGGAGAGCGTACACATCGGTTCCATGCCCTCGTTCGGCGCGAGTACGCCCCTTTCCGTGTCCGGCGGCATCGCGTTGATCCTTGCGGAGGTTTTGATGGGTGCTATAATCGTGAACCGCCTGACCGGGCTTGAAACCCATATAGGGGTGAGCCTGCTGCCTTTTGACTTCAAGGATGTCAACCTGGTGTTCGGGACGCCCGAAATGCCGCTTCTCCACTCTATTTGCAACGGCTTCAACAACGCCCTGTTCAACAGGGCCGGCAATGGGGGCGGAGTGGAGATCCACACCCACGCGTTACGCCCGGACAGCCAGGCGGCGGCGGAAAAAGCCATGGCCATGACGGTGGGCTATATGACGCATGTAGAATGGGAGCCGATTTCGTTTCGCGGCATGGGCGCTTTGGCGATGGACGAGGTTTTTTCGCCGGCGCAGCTTCTGGTTGACGCGGAGCTTTTGAACTATATCAGGCGTTTGGACGCGGGGTACGAAGTAGACCGAATACCAAATGATTTTTTGGATGAAATCCGTGACGGCATTGAATACGGTTTTATATCGTCCCAACGCACCGCGAGTCGCCACAGGCAACTTATGTACCATTCCGATTTATTTACCCGCGCGAATTTCGGAAAGCAAATGCAAGCCGGCTTTCCCGGCCTGGAAACGAGGGCGGCTGCCGCCGCCATGTCGGAGTTGGCCCGGGAGCCCGAAATGGCCCTCGCCCCGGACGCCGCCCGGGCGTTAGACCGTTTGCTGGAAGAGTCCGTTAAAAATGCGGGTAAGCGGATAAAACCATAAATACATAAACATCATGATGAAGGGAGCTTTATATGTCTAAGAAAATCGTAAGCCTGATCCTTGCCTGCTTTATGTTATGCGGAGTTGCCGGATGCGGATCCAAAACCCCGCCCGCATCCGCAACGAGCGCGGAAAGCGCGGCCGGAGGAGGCAGCGGTTCCGCCGAAACCGCCGGTTCCGATAAAACGACCGGTTCCGCCGAAACCACAAGCTCCGCCGAAACCGCAAGCTCCGCCGAAAACGCTGGTTCCGACAAAACCGCAGATTCCGCTGATACCGCAGGTTCAGCCGCTTTTTCGGATAAAGACAGCATCGAGATATCCGTAGCCACCTGGTATATAGATCCCGAGATTAATAACCGGGACGACCTGATCCACAAAACCGTCAGGGAAAAGTTCAACATCACGTTAAAGCCGATAGTCATCACCTGGGACGATTATTTCGAAAAAATCCTCACCTGGATGGCTACGGCGGACGCACCCGACTTATTTACCATTGACGTGACATACAGGCCCAATATCTTTCTGCCCTGGGTCAAAGACGAGTTGCTCCGCCCGATGCCGGACGATCTTTCGGCATATCCAAACCTGGAAACCCTGTTCGGAAGGCCCGACGTACAGATGATCAAGGTGGACGGCAAATTTTGGTGCGTGCCCCGCTATAAAGGCGATGTTTCGGGCCACCCCTGGGCGATGAACAACGGCATGTATTACCGCAAAGATTGGGCCGGCGCCCTCGGGATCGATGAAATCGTAACCCTCGACGATTTTGTCGCGTACCTGCGCGCAGTTTCAGAGGGCGATTTGGACGGAAACGGAGCAACGGATACCGTCGGGGTGTCCAGCGGCTACAGCTACGGCTATGTGACGTCATTTATATGGCGCGCATATGAACCCATATCTTTCGGCAGCTGGCAAGTGGATTCGGACGGCAAATTATACCGGGCTTTTAACGCGGAACACACCTATGACGCGGCGCTGGCTTTACGCAACTTGTTTAACGAGGGGCTTATCGATCCCGATATCCTCATACAGACCACAGACGGCGGTTTCGATAAATTCGCGGCGAATAAATCCGGCGCGGTGGCTTTCCAGATGTTCAGCAACGACGAGCTTCTGTTCGACAAGCTTATGGCGGCCAACCCCGATAAAAAGCTGGAAGATTATATCGGGTTCCTCAACGATTTTCCGAATAAATACGACGGTAAAAGCTATTGTTCGGATTCGGCGACGAATTTTTGGGCGGAGGTATATATCCCGCACACGGTGGACGACGCCAAATACGAGCGCATTATGCCGTTTTTGGAATATGTCAGCAGCGAGGAATGGATCGATTTCTATCTTTACGGCGTCGAGGGGGAGGATTACCGGCGCGAAGGGGGCAAGATCGTATTTCTGACCGAAGACGGCCTGCGCCCGAATGTAAAGGAAAAATATCTGTTCCTGAACGGCTTTTGCGAATTGACTCTCCTGTTTGAAGGCAGGAAGTTCAGCGAATTCTATACAAAATACCCGTATGTGGGGCAGATGGTAAACGAATACCATGACTGGGCGGCCGCCAACGCCACGCCGGCGCCGACTACCGGGGTTACATACGGAATCAACACGCCGCTGCTGGAGGAGTTTGTCGACGAATCCGAGACGCTGCTTAACAAGTTCATGTACGGCGGCAGCGCGGGAGATCCCAAAGCCGAGTGGGACGCGCTCCAGCAGGCTATCAGGGATTCGGGCGTGGATGCCGTCATAGCCGAGATGAACGAAGCCGTGCGCGCGGCCGGAAGGCTTAAATAGGCTTACCTGAAGGGGAACGATGGGCGTGGACGCGAACCCGGTAAAAAATAACTGGCGGAACCGATACCGGCTGCGGGACTTCAACCGCTATAAATATATAATTTCAATGGCGCTTCCCGCGATTGCGGTCGTGTTTATCTTTTCTTACTTGCCCATGGGCGGGAATATCATCGCGTTTAAGGATTATTCGGTCAGGAAGGGCATTCTGGGAAGCGACTGGGCGGGCTTTAAACATTTTATACGGCTTTGGAACATGCCGGCTTTTTGGAATGTATTCCGTAACCAAATCGTCATCAGCCTGACCAAGCTGCTGATCAATTTTCCCGCGCCCATCATTCTCGCACTATTAATAAATGAAATACGGCAAAAAAAATTAAAGCGCTTTTTTCAGACAACCTATACCTTCCCCCATTTTCTTTCTTGGATCGTAGTTGCCGGAATCACCATCGGCTTCATGTCTGATCAGGGGGTGGTAAACCAGATTCTATACATATTCGGGGCGCCTAAGCACAAGATTCTATATAACGGCGATCAATTCAGGATCCTGCTGTATTTG
>Ga0209628_10003253_pt1 | contig 11317 bp, 11 predicted proteins | sample TergutCu122P4_FD_187285 | JGI IMG/M metagenome (GOLD analysis project Ga0209628, IMG submission 187285) | Cubitermes ugandensis P4 segment gut microbial communities from Kakamega Forest, Kenya - Cu122 P4 (SPAdes) (version 2) | ecosystem: Host-associated > Arthropoda: Insects > Digestive system...
GTTCCCTCCCCTGCTTGCGGGGGAGGGCTAGGGTGGGGGCCAACAGCGCTGGAAATTTGATGTAATCATTCAAACAGAAACCGCTCTAGAGCGGTTCGCCAACCGCCTGCAACTCCCCGAGCACCGCCTCTACCGTCGGTACTTGCCCCTTGCCGCCCAGGTTGCGATGGAAGGCTGTGCCGAAAACGCCGGTCAGCCCCGGATCGGTGGCGGTGTAGAGGGCCACGGTCGGCGTTTTGAGGGCGACGGCCAGATGCGTCAGGCCGGTATCGACGCCGATCACTTCACGCGCGCCGGCCAGCGCGCCGGCCAGGGCGGCGATGTCGAGCGGCGGAGCGGCGATGGCGTCGGGGATGCCGGCCGCCAGATGTGCCGCCCGTTCGCGTTCGGCGGCGCTGCCGGCGGGCAACACGGCGCGGCAGCCTTGTTCGCGCAAGCGCTGGCCGAGTTCGAGCCAGTGCGCTTCGGGCCACAGCTTGTCGTCGCGGCTGGTGGCGGTGAGCAGGATCGCGTAGGGGGCGGGCGGCAGCCAGGGGAGGGCGGCGGGCGGCGCGGAGATGCCGTAATCCGGCGCATCATCGATGGTGTAGCCGAGCGCGGCGGCGGCGAGCAGGCGATTGCGCGTGACGGCGTGTTCCGCCACCGATACCGTGTAATGCCGCTGGTAAAAGCGCGCCGCCAGCGGTTCGCGGACGGTGTGTTCGTCATAGCCGCAGCGCGGGCCGATGGCCTGGGCGGCGATCAGGGCGCTTTTCAGTAAACCCTGGCTATCGAGGATCAGGTCGTAATGTTGCGCCCGCAGCCGGGCGCGAAAGGCGGCGAATTCCCGCCAGGTCTGGCGGCGAAGCAAGCGCTTGCGCCAGCGGCGGATGGCGACGGGGAACACTTCAGCCACGCCGGGATGCAGGCGCGCAATGACGGCGAAGTTTTCTTCGACGCACCAGTCGATGACGGCCTCGGGAAAATGCCGGCGGATGTCGCTGACCACCGGCAGATTGTGGATCACGTCGCCGAGCGAGGAAGTTTTCACGATCAAAATGCGCATCGGCGGATAAAATGGCGGCTTGCGAAACCGCGATTATAGTTGGGGAGAGTTGGGGAGTCGTGGATAGCGCAAACCTTCCCGACCCGGAATGCTCTCGACTCTACCGCTCACCACTCACGACACCACCATGAAAATTCTCGTCACCGGCGCCGCCGGCTTCATTGGCATGACCGCCGCGCTGCGCCTCCTGGCGCGCGGCGATGCCGTCGTCGGCCTCGACAATCTCAACGATTATTACGATGTCAATCTCAAGGAAAGCCGCCTGGCCCGCCTCTCCGGCCACGCCAACTTCCGCTTCGTCAAGCTCGATGTCGCCGATCGGGCCGGCATGGAGAGCCTGTTCGCCAGCGAGAAATTCGACAAGGTCATCCATCTCGCCGCCCAGGCCGGCGTGCGCTACTCGCTGCAAAACCCGCACGCCTACATCGACAGCAACATCGTCGGCTTCACCAACATTCTCGAAGGCTGCCGCCACAACCGCGTGGCGCATCTGGTCTATGCCTCCAGTTCCAGCGTCTATGGCGGCAACACGCGGATGCCTTTCTCCGAGCACGACAGCGTCGATCACCCGGTCAGCCTGTACGCCGCGACCAAGAAGGCCAACGAGCTGATGGCGCACACCTACAGCCATCTCTACGGCTTGCCGACCACCGGCCTGCGCTTTTTCACCGTTTATGGCCCCTGGGGCCGCCCGGACATGGCGCTGTTTCTGTTCACCAAGGCCATTCTCGAAGACCGGCCGATCGACGTGTTCAACCACGGCAACATGCGCCGCGATTTCACCTACATCGACGACATCGTCGAAGGCGTGATCCGTGCGCTCGACCGTACCGCCACGGCCTGCCCGGATTACGACCCGGCGACCGCCGATCCGGCGACCAGCAATGTTCCCTACCGCGTGTTCAACATCGGCAACAACAATCCGGTGCAGTTGCTCGACTTCATCAATGCCATCGAAAAGGCGCTCGGCCGGACGGCGGAAAAGCGCCTCCTGCCGTTGCAGGATGGCGACGTGCCGGCCACTTACGCCGACACCACGCTGCTCGATGACTGGGCCGGCTTCGTGCCGGCGACGCCGGTCGCGGAGGGCGTCAGGCGCTTTGTCGCCTGGTACCGCGAGTATTACCGGGTTTGACACAACCCATTCCATTGCAACCTATCCAGGGCCAAATCCATGTGTGGCATCGTCGCGGCGGCAGCCGGCAACAACATCGTCCCCATCCTCGTCGAGGGCTTGAAGAAACTCGAATATCGCGGTTACGACTCGGCGGGTCTGGCCGTCATCGACGGCGACTCGATCCGCCGCATCCGCTCGGTTGGCCGCGTCGCCGAACTGGCGACAGCCGCCGCCGACGCCCATGCCGTCACCGGCATCGCCCACACCCGCTGGGCGACCCACGGCGTGCCTTCGGAGCGCAACGCCCATCCGCACGTTTCCGGCTCGATCGCCGTGGTCCATAACGGCATCATCGAAAATTACGAAACCCTGCGCGCCGAACTGACGGAACAGGGCTACGTCTTCACCTCCGACACCGATACCGAGAGCGTCGCCCATCTGATCGCCGCCATGCGCTGCTGGGAACCCGACCTGTTCACCGCCGTTCGCCTGGCCTGCCAACGCCTGGTCGGCGCTTACGCCATCGCCGTCGTCGACACCCGCCAGCCGGGCAAGGTCGTCGTTGCCCGCGAAGGCTCGCCGCTGCTGCTCGGCCTTGCCGAGCACGGCAATTACGCTGCTTCGGATGCCTCGGCGCTGTTGCAGGTGACGCGCAACATGGTCTATCTGGAGAACGGCGATGTCGCCGAACTGACGCCGGCCAGCGTGCGCATCAGCCGGCTCGACGGCACGCCGGTCGGGCGACCGGTGCATGTCTCGGAACTGTCGGCCGCCGCCGTCGAGTTGGGTCCCTATCGCCATTACATGCAGAAAGAGATTTTCGAGCAGCCGCAGGCGCTGGCCAACACGCTGGAAATCGTCGGCGGCAGCAAAACCATTCAACCCGGCATTTTCGGCGCCGAAGCCGGCCAGTTGCTGCCCGATGTCGACCACATCCTGATTCTTGCCTGCGGCACCAGCAATCACTCCGGCCTGACCGCCCGTTACTGGCTCGAAGCCATTGCCGGCGTGCCCTGCACCGTCGAAATCGCCAGCGAATACCGCTACCGCACCTCGGTCGCCAATCCGCGCCAGTTGGTCGTCGCCATCTCGCAATCGGGTGAAACCGCCGACACCCTGGCCGCCTTGCGCCACGCCAAGGCGCTCGGCCAGTCCAAGACCCTGGCCATCTGCAACGTGCCGGAATCGGCCATCATCCGCGAATGCGCGCTGCGCTTCATCACCCGCGCCGGCCCGGAAATCGGCGTCGCCTCGACCAAAGCCTTCACCACCCAACTGGTCGCGCTGTTCGTGCTGACCCTGGTCATGGCCAAACTGCGCCAGCGCCTCGCCAGCGAACAGGAAAGCGCCTACATCGACCAGTTGCGCCACCTGCCGGTGGCGATCAACAAGGCGCTCGAACTCGAACCGGCCATCGAAACCTGGGCCAAGCGCTTCGCCGACAAGCAGCACGCGCTGTTCCTCGGCCGCGGCCGGCATTTCCCCATCGCCATGGAAGGCGCGCTGAAACTCAAGGAAATTTCCTACATCCATGCCGAGGCTTACCCGGCTGGCGAACTGAAACACGGCCCGCTGGCCCTGGTGGACGCCAACATGCCGGTCATCTCGGTGGCCCCCAACGACACGCTGCTCGACAAGCTCAAATCCAATCTCAAGGAAGTCCAGGCGCGCGGCGGCGAACTCTACGTCTTTGCCGACGCCGACTCGGAAATCCCGGAATCGGAAGGCGTGCACATCCTGCGTCTGCCGGAGCACTACGGCGCGCTGTCGCCCATCCTGCACGTCGTGCCGCTGCAACTGCTCGCCTACCACGCCGCCCTGGTCAAAGGCACCGATGTAGATAAACCGCGTAACTTGGCGAAATCGGTGACAGTGGAATGATGGCGTGGCGCCCCCTCACCCCTGCCCCTCTCCCCCTTACAGGGGGCGAGGGGGGCGCTCACTCTCCCTGCTTGCGGGGGTGTAGCGAGGGCCGTAGGGCGGGTTTCAACCCGCCGATCCAACATCGAATCCTGATTCTGACCGGCGGGGCAAGCCCCGCCCGACGCCCCTTGTCCGGCAAATAGCGATCCCTCATGGCTACCTACGCCATCGGCGACATCCAGGGCTGCTACGACACCCTGCGTCATCTGCTCGATTGCTGCGCTTTCGATCCGGCGCATGACCGGCTGTGGCTGGTCGGCGATCTCGTCAATCGCGGCCCGCATTCGCTGCAAACCCTGCGCCTGATCCGCTCGCTGGGCGACGCCGCGCTAACCGTGCTCGGCAATCACGATCTTTACTTGCTGATGGTGGCCGAGGGCGGCGCGAAATTCCGCGCCGGGGACGACACCTTGCAAGCCGTGCTCGACGCCCCCGACGCCGGCGAATTGCTCGACTGGCTACGCCGCCAGCCGCTGTGCCACAGCGAAGGGGATTACTGCCTGGTGCACGCCGGCCTCTTGCCGCAATGGACGGCGGCGCGCGCCCGCGAACTGGCCCGCGAGGTCGAGGTCATGCTGCAAGGCGAGCGGTTCGGCGAATTTCTGCGCCATCTGTGGGGCAGCGAGCCGGCGGCCTGGTCGGACGAGTTGAGCGGCTGGCCGCGCCTGCGGGTCATCGTCAATGCCATGACGCGCATGCGCTTTTGCACGCCGGACGGTGTCATGGAATTCAAGGTCAAGGGCAAGCCGGGCGACGCCCCGGCCGGTCATCTGCCGTGGTTTGAACTGCCGGGCCGCCGCAGCGCCGATGCGGTGCTGGTCACCGGCCACTGGTCGGCGCTCGGCCTCATGGTCACGCCGCGTCTGCTGGCGCTGGATTCCGGCTGTCTGTGGGGCGGGCCGCTGACGGCGATGCGCCTGGAAGATCGGCAACTGTTTCAGGTGCCGTGTTCGCCAACGGAAGCCCAGCCGCTGAAGCGATAGCGGCCACTTATTCACCCGGCAATTAAGTTTTGTCATTGCGCGCTCCGTCGCGGAATCCAAAAGCCGCATGGATGCTGCGACTACGCGCAGCATGACGCAGCAGGAATTTTCAAATCTTAATGGCCGGTTCAATATTTCATTTTCAGATCAAGCGAGTACGCGAAGACGAAGCGCAGACAGTACGGTTGTACGGCAAGCGAAGTCGACAAAGTAATCGTTTGATCTGGAAATGGAATTACCAGAGCGCAGAACCAAAGGCGCGCTGATAGCGGGCGGCGATTTCATCGCGGCTCGGCTGGTGGTTCTGGCCGCCGCGCTGGGCGATTTTGATGGCGCCCATCAGCGAGGCCAGACGGCCGGTTTTTTCCCAGCCCCAGTTCTGGCTGATGCCGTAGAGCAGGCCGGCGCGATAGGCGTCGCCGCAGCCGGTCGGGTCGACCACGGCGTCGGCGGCGACACAGGGAATGCGGTGGCAGACGCCATCGGCATAAATTTCCGAACCGGCGCCGCCGCGGGTGACGATCAGCGCCCGCACGGCGGCGGCCAGTTCTTCCAGGCTGCGCCCGGTGCGGTCGCACAGCAGCTTGGCCTCGTAATCGTTGAAGCAGGCGGTGTCGGCCAGATTCATGAAAGCCAGCAACTCATCGCCGCTGAACATCGGCAGGCCCTGGCCGGGATCGAAGATGAAGGGCACGCCGGCGGCGGCGAAATCGCGGGCGTGCTGGAGCATGCCGGCGCGCCCGTCCGGGGCGACGATGCCGAGCCGTGCGTCCGCCACCCGGCCGACTTCGTTGAGGTGCGAGAAATTCATCGCGCCGGGGTGGAAGGCGGTGATCTGGTTGTCATCGAGATCGGTGGTGATGAACGCCTGGGCGGTAAAGCTGCCGGGCACCTGGCGGATGTGTGTGCGCGCCAGGCCAAGGCGGTCGAGGCGGTCGAGGTAGGGCGCGGCGTCGTCGCCGACGGTGGCCACGATCAGCGGCTCGCCGCCGAGCAGTTTGAGGTTGTAGGCGATGTTGCCGGCGCAGCCGCCGTATTCGCGGCGCATTTCGGGCACCAGGAAGGAGACGTTGAGGATGTGAATCTGCTCCGGCAGGATGTGATTCTTGAAGCGGTCGGCAAAGACCATGATGTTGTCAAAGGCGAGCGAGCCGCAGATCAGTGTTTTCATGTCGGGGTCGAGTCGGGGGCAAGGGGGGGTCAGGGGTAGAAAGCGTCGAGCCGGTAGCCGACGGCTCCCAGGTTGCGCGCCTCGATCCACAGGCGGATGCTGACTTCGCCGTTGGCCGGGAAGCGCTCCGGGCTGATGGTGGGCGGCAGATAGTCGCCGGCCGGGATGATGCGACGGGCGACGACCTTGTCGTTGATGTCGGTCAGGGTCAATTCCAGCGCCGGCCAGTCCTGGGCGTAATGCGCGCGGTTGCGCAAGGTGGCTTCGAGCACGAACAGGTCGCGCTGCTTGTCGAATTGCAGATCGGAAAATTCCTTGGCGATCAGTTCGCTCTGGCGCGGCAAGGGGACGGCGATGCCCGCCAGTTCGTAATAGGCCGCCGTGGCCGGCAGCCAGCGCACCACCTCGGTGCGGAAGTAGTACAGCAGTTGCACCGCCAGGGCCAGCGCCAACAGCAGCGCGATGATGACGAAGGGCCAGAGCGCCGGCTCGCTCTCGGGGACGAATTCGGGCGGCTCGCCGGCCAGCGCGCCGAGCGCCCAGCGGTTGTAAGCCGGCGCTTCGGGCCACTCGCGGATCGCCGCCAGACCGGCCTGGCGCGCCGCCTGCGTGGTCTGCTCGGGACTTTCCTGGGGCGCTTCCGGCGTGGCCTGTTCGGGGCTTTCGGCGAGGAGAATCGCCGTTTCCGGCCATTTCACCTCGGTCGCCGTGATCTCCTCGACCGGCAGGCCGGCGAATGGCGAAGCGGCGACTGCCGCCGGCGGCAGCGTCTCGGCGGCGGCGGCAGGCGGCTGCGCCGCGATCGTCGCCGCAGGCGCTGGCGGCGCCGGCTGCTCGACCGGGGCGACGGCAACCGGCGCGGGTTTTTTCCTGGCCGGCGGCGGCAGCGTCTCGCTTGGCGGTTCATCGGTCAGCAACTGGTCGAAGGCGTTGAAAACGCCCCGGCAGTGGCCGCAGCGCACCTTGCCGGCCTTCAGGCGCAGTTGTTCGGAGGTGACGCGAAATACCGTGCCGCACACCGGGCAGCGGGTGCGCATCATGGCTTCACCCCGGCCAGACAGGCCCAATCCTCGCGGACATCGGCCATTTCGAGCGGCAGCCAGGCGGCGTAGAGGGCGATGATTTCGTCCGCCTGCTGGCGGAGGATGCCCGACAGCGCCAAGCGGCCGCCGGAGCGAACATGGGCGCAGATGGCCGGAGCCAGCACGCGCAGCGGATTGGCCAGAATATTGGCGACGACGAGGTCGTACTCGCCGGCCACCGGCTGCGCCGAATCGGCGAACAGCGCGGCGACGCCATTCTTCTCGGCATTGGCCCGCGCCGCCGCGACGGCCTGGCTGTCGATATCGACGCCGGCGACCCGGTTCGCGCCCAGCCGGGCGGCGGCAATGGCCAGAATGCCGGAGCCGCAGCCGTAATCGAGCAGCGAACAGCCGGGCGACACCTCGCGCTCCAGCCATTCCAGGCACAGCCGGGTGGTCGGATGCGAGCCGGTGCCAAAGGCCATGCCGGGATCGAGAATCAGATTGATCGCCGCCGGATCGGGGCTTTGATGCCACGAGGGAACGATCCACAGGCGGGACGAAACCGGGATCGGGTCGAATTGCGCCTGGGTTAACTGCACCCAGTTCTCCTCGGCGACCGGCTCGACGGCGTAATCAGCGATGCCGGGCAGGCCCGCCGCGGCGGTAGCCGAGGCCAGCAGCGCAGCGGCATCGGCATCGGCTTCAAGCAGGGCAACGATGCGCGAACGCCGCCAACCCGGCGCATTGACCGAACCCGGCTCGCCGAATTGCGGCTCTTCGTCCGCCGTACCGGCATCGGCATCCTCGATCGCTGCCGACAACGCCCCGGCTGCCAGCAGCGCATCGCACAACGGCTCGGCGCTGGCCGCCTCGGTCAGGAGGCTGAGGTTTTGCCAGCTCATCCCTGACTCTTCACCTCGCCCCTGTCATCGAGTTTCTGTTCAAGGTAGTGAATGCTGGTGCCGCCCTTGATGAAATGGGCGTCGAGCATCAATTCCTGATGCAGCGGAATATTGGTCTTGATGCCCTCGATGCTCATTTCCGACAGCGCGATGCGCATGCGGCGGATGGCCTGTTCGCGGGTGTCGCCGTAGGCGATGACCTTGGCCACCATCGAATCGTAATGCGGCGGCACGCGGTAGCCCTGGTAAATGTGCGAATCGACGCGGATGCCGGGGCCGCCGGGCGGGTGATAGAACTCGATCGTGCCGGGAGAGGGCACGAAGGTGAAGGGATCTTCGGCGTTGATGCGGCATTCGATGGCATGGCCGCGAAATGTCAGATCCTTCTGGCGATAACGCAGCTTCTCGCCGGCGGCGACGCGAATCTGCTCCTGCACGATGTCGACGCCGGTAATCATTTCGGTGACCGGGTGCTCGACCTGAACGCGGGTGTTCATCTCGATGAAATAAAACTCGCCGTTCTCGTAGAGAAATTCAAAGGTGCCGGCGCCGCGATAGCCGATCTTGCGGCAGGCTTCGGCGCAGCGTTCGCCGATGCGCGTAATCAGGCGCGGCGCAATGTGCGGAGCGGGCGCTTCCTCGATCACCTTCTGGTGGCGGCGCTGCATCGAGCAATCGCGCTCGCCGAGGTAGATGGCGTTCTTGTGCTGGTCGGCGAGCACCTGGATTTCGACATGGCGCGGATTTTCCAGGAACTTTTCCATGTACACGGCCGGGTTGCCGAAGAACTGGCCGGCTTCCTGACGGGTCATCGCCACGGCGCTCAAGAGCGCCGCCTCGGTATGGACGACGCGCATGCCGCGCCCGCCGCCGCCGCCGGCCGCCTTGATGATGATCGGGTAACCCACCGCGCGGGCGATGCGGGTGATTTCCTTGGGGTCTTCCGGCAGCGCGCCGTCGGAACCGGGCACGCAGGGCACGCCGGTCGCCTTCATGGCGGCCTTGGCCGATACCTTGTCGCCCATCAGGCGGATGGTTTCGGCGCGCGGGCCAATGAAAACGAAACCGGAGGATTCGACCCGCTCGGCGAAATCGGCGTTTTCCGAAAGAAAGCCGTAGCCGGGGTGAATCGCCTGGGCGTCGCAAACCTCGGCCGCCGAAATGATGGCCGGCACGTTCAGATAACTGGCGGCCGAGGCGGCCGGCCCGATACAGACCGACTCGTCGGCCAGCTTGACGTACTTGGCCTCGCGGTCGGCCTCGGAATGGACGACCACGGTCTTGATGCCCAGTTCACGGCAGGCGCGCTGAATGCGCAGCGCGATTTCGCCCCGGTTGGCAATGAGAATCTTGTCGAACATGGGCGGCCGCTCAGTCGATCACGAACAGCGGCTGACCGAATTCGACCGGCTCGCCGTTCTCGACCAGGATGGCCTTGATGACGCCGGAAGCGTCGGCCTCGATTTCATTGAGCAGCTTCATCGCCTCGATGATGCACAGGGTGTCGCCCTGCTTGACCGTCTGGCCGACCTGAACGAAAGCATCGGCGCCGGGCGACGGCGAGCGGTAGAAGGTGCCGACCATCGGCGACTTGACGATATGGCCTGGCGGCAATTCATCTTCGTCATCGAGATTGACCGACGCCGCGCCGGCAACGGCCTGCGGCGCCGCAACCGGCGCCGCCATCATGTACGGCTGCATCGGCGGCGCGGCAACCGCGCCGTAATGCTTGGCGATACGGACTTTTTCTTCGCCCTCGGTGACTTCCAGCTCGGAAATGCCGGATTCCTGCACGAGGTCGATCAGTTTTTTCAGTTTACGCAAATCCACGGGGACTCCCTTCTCTGTTCTTTGCCGCTCGTTGGGGGCAACGATAAGCGCAAAATCGCGGCAAAAGCCGGCTTATTCGATGTTGATGCAGATATTGTTGAGCAGGTATTCCAGCGCCAGGCGATAGCCCTCCGGGCCGAGACCGCAAATGACGCCGATCGCCAGATCGGAGAAATACGAGTGCTGGCGAAACGGCTCGCGGGCATGCACGTTGGACAGGTGCACCTCGACGAACGGGATGGCCACCGCCGCCAGCGCGTCGCGCAGCGCCACGCTGGTATGCGTATACGCCGCCGGATTGATGATGATGGCCCGCACGCCCTGTTCCCGCGCGGCCTGGATGCGCTCGATCAGCGCCCCTTCGTGATTGCTCTGAAAGGCTTCCAGATCAACGCCCGCCGCCTCGGCCAGACGGGCGAGGGAGAGATTGATGTCGGACAGGGTAGCCCGGCCATAATGCTCGGGTTCGCGGCTGCCGAGCAGGTTCAGATTCGGCCCATGCACCACCAGGATGCGGGGCTTTTCGACCGGCCCGGACGCTGTTTTTCGCTTCGTCATGGCAGCAAGTTTGCCGCAAATCGCTACACGTTGTCCAGTCTGGCGTTTTCCAGCAGGGCGCGCAGCGCTTCCGCCCTGATCCGTTCGCGTGGCCGGCCATCGTGGTATTTCAGGGCAATGCGCTCGCAGGCGATGGGAAAAATCACCAGATTGACATCGGCGACCGCCGTCGCCACGATCAGCACCGCCTCCGCCTTGTCATGCCGGGGCGCACCGTGGGCAAAAGGGATTTGGCGGTTGAGCAAAAAAATTTCAACCTCCTTGGCGCTGTCGGCAAAAAGCAGGATGTCGATGCTCGAATGCTCGCCCGCCGTGCCGTCGAGCACCGAACCCGTCAAATAGGGGCGAAAATCGGCGAGCAGTTCCAGCCATTCCAGCGCCGCCCGGCGCCAGGCGGCCAGTAATTCCGCATGCTGCTCGCCGTGATACAGGCTGCGCCAGGCGCGCAACTCGGCCTCGACCTCGGCATTGTCGGGAAACTGCGCGTGATCGGCCAGGCCCAACTGGCGGGCGGCTTTCTTTTTGGCGTGGTGATAATCGGTGATGCCGTCCTCGGCCATCAGGCGGGCGGCGGCGCTGGCAATGCTGGCCCGGGCGGCGGACGCCGGGCGAAACCGGTCATGGCGGGACATGATGAATGCGGGGCAAGGTAAAATCGCCGGCATTTTAAACCATCAAGGAAATCCCCCGGCTTTGCCGGGGAGGCAGTAGGAGTTTGACATTTACGGGAGTCGTCCATGCGAGACACTTCTTCTTGTGAGCC
>Ga0209628_10003254_pt1 | contig 11316 bp, 10 predicted proteins | sample TergutCu122P4_FD_187285 | JGI IMG/M metagenome (GOLD analysis project Ga0209628, IMG submission 187285) | Cubitermes ugandensis P4 segment gut microbial communities from Kakamega Forest, Kenya - Cu122 P4 (SPAdes) (version 2) | ecosystem: Host-associated > Arthropoda: Insects > Digestive system...
TTTCAGTCGATCCCCATCGGATTCAAGGCGTAGCCCCGCCAGCATGGAGCCAGCCCGATGCTCTGGGTATAAGATCACCCATGGTTTGCTACGACACGCATATTCTGGAAAATTTGTTTTAGAGCATTTTCGATTTAGTTGATTACAGTTCCTGCCTTTATTCATGTCATTCCGCGCGTAGTCGCTGCAATCCATGCGGCGTCTGGATTGCAGCGTCCTGCGACTTCGCGCAGGATGACACGCTTCGCTCCGCGCAGAATGACGACGGTGTCGTGTTGGATGTAAACACTTGAAAGAAAAATGCGCTAGCTGCAATACTCGTCAATTAACGCATTTCAAATCGTCATTCCCGCCTGCGCGGATGCGTCCAACTGCCGTTTCTGGATTTAAAATTCCGGTACCGGCTTTGTTAATCGGCGGACGACTGGGGTTGCGCGCCGACCAGGTGTTCCCCGCCATCAATTTGCAGCGTGATGCCAGTGATGAAACGCGCCGCCGGCGAGGCCAGGTAGGCGACCGCCTGGGCCACTTCTTCCCGGCCGGCCATGCGCGCGATGGGCAGGCGCGCCGCCGTGGACGCCAGGCTGGCCGGGTCATATCTGGCCAGGGCCTCGGTGTCCACAACGCCAGGGGCCACGGCGTTGGCGGTGATGCCCAGCGGCCCCCATTCGTAGGCCAGCGTCTTCATCATGTTGGCAACGCCCGAGCGGGCCGCCGCCGCGTGCACCATGCCCGGTATGCCCGACGCCTGGGCCAGCACGATGCTGACGATGGCGCCCTCGGTCTTGCCGGCGGCAACGAACTGGCGGGCAAAAGCGGCGCTCATCAACCAACTGCCGGTGAGGTTCAAGTCCACCACGGCGCGAAAGCCGTTGGGGCTGATCTCCAGGGCCGGGCTGGCGAACTGGCCGCCGGCGTTGTTGATTAGGATGTCGGGCTGCCAATCCGCGGCGGCCAGCTCTGCGAACAAGGCCGCAACGGTGTTTTCGTCGCGGATATTCACGAAAAACGGACGGCTGACGATGCCTTCGCCGTCCAGCGCGGCGCTGGCGGCTTGCAGCTGCGCCATGTCTCTGGCGCAAATGGCAACCCGCGCGCCGAGCTGGCCGAGTTGACGGGCGATGGCCAAGCCGATGCCGGTGCCGCCGCCGCTGATGACGGCGGTGCGCCCGCGCAGAAGGCCGGGCCGGAAGATGTTTGGGAACGTGGTTGGCATGGAACTATCACAAAATGGCCGTGCGCAAGAGGCACGGCCTGTACAAATCCAGGTTAGAACGAAGTTATAACGCCGAGCAGTACGCGATGCGCCACGCCGGAGCGGCCGCTATCCACTTCGCGCTTGCCGTAGATGTATTCCAGGCCAACGTCGGTGCCTTTGACCGGCGTCCAGATCAGATTGGCGTGGATGGTGCTCAGCCGGCGGTTGGTGGCCGCCGCCGCGTAGTTGGCGTCTTGACGCAGGGCGTTGTTGTCAAACCAGGTGCGGCCCAAGACCAAGGCCGAGCGCAAGGGGCTGTCCCACCACTGGTGTTGGTAGCTGACGTAAGCGCCATAGGCCGGCTGGAACAGGATATGGCTGCCCGCCAGCACGGCGGTTTCTCCGCCCGCGTCGGACATGTAGCGGCCTATGCCCCGGCCGCCATTGATCTGATAGGCCAGGCTGTCGCCTTTCCACAGGTTGAAGCTCCCGGCCAGGGAAAGGCCGGTCGCGGTGCGGTTGACCTTGCCGCCGAAACCGTCGTCGGAACTGATCCTGCGCAACACCCCGGCCAAGCTCACGTGCCCCCACGCGCCTGTGAGTTGGTAACGGGCGACAAAGTCGGGCAAGCTGGTGTGCGCGTTGGCCACTGAGTCGTTGTTTGAATTTTCCAAAGCCAGCGCCAGGCTTTGGCCGTGGTCGAACTGCTTGGTATAGCGCACTTGCGGCTGGCGCACGAAGACCTGGCCGGTGGGGCCGCCAAAGTCCATCACGTCCGGCATCGAGCTGGTATCGATAAAGGTGGACCAGTATTGGCCAAACATCCAGTTGCCAACCGCGCCATAGGCATGCCGCAGGCGGAAATGCGCCGAGTTGGCCTGGGACTCGCCGCCGTCGCTGGTGAAAAAGTCGCCTTCGATATGGGCTTTGATAGGGCCGTAGTCCGAGGGCTTGCTGGCCGAAACAAACAGCCGCGAGGTGCGGGCGCTGAGAAAGGTTTTGCCCTTCTGCCCATAGGTGGCGCTGCCCGGCAAGGAAATATCGGGCACAAAAAAGAAGTCACGGTCGCCGGCGGCCGCCACGTTGGGGCCGGTGTCGCGGATGGCGTTGAGCTGGACGTAGCCGCCCAGCGTGATGTCCATGCCGCCGACGTTCGAGTGCAGGGCGCCGGCGGTGGGCGCGTTTTGCGGCGCGGCGGCAACGGGCGCCTGGGCAGCCGTGTTGTGCGCCGCGGGAGCTGCCGCGGCCGCGTTGCTGGCCAGGCTGTCCAGGCGTTCCTTGAGTGCGCGGACCTCGGCGCGCAGGGATTCCAGTTCATTGGCGCCGGCGGCGCTTTCCGCGGCGAACGCGGCGCCGCTGTGCGCCAGGCCGCCCGCCGCCAAGGCAGCGGCCATCAAGGCGGGGAGGGTACGGATTTTCGGGTGCATGGTGTCTCCTTAACAAACGATATGGGTGTTATTTGGGATGAAGTTCAAAGCTGTCCGCTGGCGTCGCTTGGCCGCATGGCGTGCAGCGGCTTGACGTCCGTGGTGCCGCGCAGGTAGGCGCGATCAGCGGGGATTTCGTCCAGGGGCTGGCAGGGCGTCAAGGCCGCTCGGCAGCGTTGTGCGAGGTCGCGGTACTCCTGGGAATTGAGGCTGTTCCAGTGCAGTTCCTGGTCGGTCACCGGCCGGCTGCATCGGGCTGGAATGCCCTTGACCAGCTGCCGCGCTTCGGCGGTAAAACCGGCTGGAACAAAACTCATCGCGGCGACGATGCTTTCCGCCCCGATTTGCGCCCCGTCCATGACGACCGCGCGCATGCCGACCAGACTGCCGCGGCCGATGCGGCAACCGTGCAAAATGGCGCCGTGACCGATGCTGCTGCCCGCGCCGGCGATGGTGTCCACGCCGGCGTAGCCGTGCATCACGCAACCGTCCTGGATGTTGGCCCCGGCCTCGACGATCAACCGGCCGTAGTCTCCGCGCAGACAGGCGCCGGGCGCCACGTAAGCGCCGGCGCCGATGATCACGTCACCGATCAGCACGGCGTCGGGATGCACAAAGGCGCTGGGGTGTATCACCGGGCGCATGCCTTCGAATTGGTAGCAGGCCATTTCAACCTAGAAACGGTAGTTGGACGCGCCCGAGCAGGCCGTCATCGGGTGGGCTGGCAAGGCGCGACGACGCTGCATGCCCGTGCCTGCAAGGAGGAGCAACGCCGCCAGCGCGCCCGAGGGCGGTCTGATCGGGTGCGTAGCGCGCTCACCCAAGAGGTGAGGTTTATCGAAGCCAAAAAAATCAATATTCATGCGGTTCTCGTGAAAATAACAAGCGGTCAACTGCCGTTTCTAGGTTCGTTCTCCAACCCGGATCAAGGCATCGACCGCCAGCACGCCCGAGCCTGCCGGCAGCACCAGCAGCGGATTGATGTCCGCTTCCAGCACCCGGTCGCGGTTGGCGTGGGCATAGGCCGCGACCGCCATCACGGCATCAATGACGGCCTCCAGATCACCCGCCGGCCGGCCGCGAAAGCCTTGCAGCAAACGCCAGCTCTTCAGGGAAGCGATGGCCTGCCGCACGGCCTCGCGCGTGGTCGGCAGCAGCAGCACGGCGCTGTCCTTGACCAGTTCAACCAAAATGCCGCCGCTGCCGATCACCAAAGCCAGCCCGAATTGCGCGTCGCGTTTGAGGCCGATAATCAATTCGGCCACCGCGCCGCCCACCATCTTTTCGATCAGAAAGCCGTCGCCGGCCCCAGGAATGGCGGCCACGTTGCCGGCAATCGCCGCTACCGCCGCGGCGACTTCGGCGCTGCTGTGCAAGTTGAGCTTGACGGCGCCGGCTTCCGTCTTGTGCGGTACCTGGTCGCTGGCGATTTTGGCGACCACGGGAAAGCCCAGGGCTTGGGCGGCGGCCGGCGCTTGCGCGGCGCTGACCAGCCGGGCCGGAGGGCAGGGCAGGCCGAACCGGGCCAGTTCCGCCTTGCTTTGCCACTCGTCGAGCAGGCGCTCGGCAGGGCCGGCCGGCGGGGCGGGTGCCACGGCCAGCGCATCGAAGCCGCCGCGCGCCAGTTCCTCTTGACGCCGCCGGGTGTGGCTGGCGGTCGCCCCAAACGCCCACAGTGCCTGGCTCAAGCCTTGCAGGGCCGCCACGCCATGGCTGGCCAACTGCTCGCGAATCGGCGCGGGCAGCAACTCGGGCATGTTCGACACCACCGCCGCCATGCGGCCGGTTTTCTGCCGGGCGCGGATCATCGCATCGACGGCGCTTTGCCAGGAGCGAATATCGCCGCAGCCCGTCTTGGGAAAATCGAGCACCAGCGCGGTGGCGTCGTAGTGCGGGCTGTCCATCACGATTTCAAAGCAGCGCTGGAGTTCATCCGGCTTGCCCCAGATGGCGGTGTTGTAGTCCAGCGGATTGGAGATCGACGCAAAGTCCGGCAGCAGGGCGCGCAAGGCCGATATCTGAGCTGGCGCCAGCGGCGGCAATTCGACTCCGGTCTGCTCGGCCAGGTCCGCCGACATGGCCGAATCGCCGCCCGAACAGGTCAAAATGGCCAGCCGGCGTCCGGCAGCCGGCCCGGCCGTGGCGCACAGCTTGAGCGTTTCGATCAAGTGCGACAGGGTGGCGGCGCGCATCACGCCGAGCCGGTCGAACAGCGCCTGATACATATCGTCGGCGCCGGCCAAGGAGCTGGTGTGGCTCATCGTCAATTGCGTGCCCAGGGCCGAAGCGCCGACCTTCAGGACCACGATCGGCACGCCCATGCGCAGCGCCCGGGCGGCGGCGCGGGAAAAGGCCGCGACATCGCCCAGCCCTTCCAGATACATGCCGATGGCCGACACGCGCGGATCGTCCAGCAGCGCCTCGATGTAATCCCCCGCCCCCAGCGCCGCCTGGTTGCCCACGCTAATCACGTAAGCCAGTGGGCAGGAGCGGTCGGCCATGGTCAGGTTAAGGGCGACGTTGCCGCTCTGGCTGATGATGGCTACCCCCTTGGCGACCCGCTGGCCCCCGTGCCGGTCGGGCCACATGGCGGCGCCGTCCAGGTAGTTAAGCACGCCGTAGCAATTGGGCCCGACCAGCGGCATCGACCCCGCGGCCGCCACCAATTGCTGCTGCAACCGGCGCCCGGCCTCGTCCATCTCGGCAAACCCGGCGGCGTAGCAAATGGCGCCGCCGGCGCCGGCCTGGGCCAGCTGGCCCACCGCCTCGACGGTGAGCTGGCTATTGATGGCGACAAAAGCCGCGTCGGGCGGTGCCGGCAAATCGGCGATGCGGGCGTGGCAGCGCCGCCCGGCGATGCGCTCGTACTTGGGGTTGACGACCCAGATTTCCCCGGCGAAACCAATCGCTTCCGTCGATCGGATCGCGTCCTCCAGATTGTTACCGCCGATAAAAGCGATATGGCGCGGCTTGAGCAGCCGCTGCAATGGGTTGGTGTGGTGTGCGGACACGGTGGCGCTGTTCCCGCTTACCAGCCGGTATAGATGTCCAGACCGCGGCGTTTGATTTGGCCGCCCACGATGACCCGCTGAATCTCCGAGGTGCCTTCCCAAATACGATCCACACGGGTGTCGCGCCACAGGCGCTCGACCGGGTTTTCGCGCATATAGCCGCGCCCGCCCAGGATCTGCACGGCCCGGTCGCACACGCGCCCCACCATCTCCGAGCAAAACAGCTTCAGGGCCGATACGCGGGCGTGGTTGAGCTTGCGATCGCCGCCGTTGTCGATGCCCCAGCACACCCGGTAGAGCATGCTCTTGGCGGCCATGATCTCCACCGCCATGTCGGCCAGCATGAACTCAATGGCCTGAAAGTCGCGAATCGTGGTGCCGAACTGAACCCGCTGCGCGGCGTGTTCATTGGCCACTTCCAGCGCCCGGGTCGCCCCGCCGACGCAGCGGGCGGCAATGCCCAAGCGCGCCTCGACGAACCAGTCCTTGGTGAAGTCAAAGCCTTGGCCGACCTGACCGAGCAGCTTGCCGTCCGGGACAAAAACGTTGTCGAACAAAAATTCCGGGTGCTTGTAGCAAAAGTGATGGGTATAAAGCGGCGTGCGCTTGATCGAAACGCCCTCCAAGTTCTTGTCCACGAAGAACACCGCGGCCTTGTCGGCATCGCCGTCCACGTGGGCATGCACCAGGATGTAATCGGCCCAGTCGCCGACGGTCACGAACCACTTTTCGCCGCTGATGCGCCAGCCGCCGGCCACCTTGGTCGCCGTGGTGCGGCACTGCCTGGGGTCGGAGCCGGCGTCCGCCTCGGTGATCGCGTAACAATCCCGGCGCTGGCCTTGGCAGGTCGGAATCAGGTATTCGGCCTTCTGCTGCGCGTTGGCGAACTTCATCGGAAAAGACGGACGAAACACCGCATCCCAGATCGCCCCGGTGACCCGGCCCAGCTGTTCGTCCACCAGCATCTGTTCAAAGATGCTGTAGCCCTGGCCGCCATCCTCCTTGGTGTGGTTGAGGGCGTTAAAGCCCCATTCCATGACCTTGTCGTTGATCGCGCGCAGACTGGCTATCGACAGACCGTCGTTGTTTTCGCATTCCAACTCGTAGGGTATGAGCACCTCGTCGGTAAATTTGCGGGCGCGGATCTGTAGATCCTGGTGTTCTTTGGAAAGGTTGAAGTCCATCCCTTATCTCCTCATGCGGTGTTAAAAATCGTTGCCGCCAGACCGCGGCGGCCTAACGGTGAGCGTGGGAAAAAAGTTTACGAACCGCGCGCGGCGGCGGCATGTCGCCGGGCGACAGCTTTTTTTACGAAAACGCCAACCTGTGCAAAAAGCCAAAAGCCGGCAGCCGGTGATAAACGTGGAGACACCCGGCATGACCCTTGGAGGCAAAGGGATGCCGCATGCGGACAAATGCGCCAACCCCGGCGCCTGCAAACTAGCCTGCCCTAGGCCCAATGCTGTTCAGTTAAGCGCGCAGAACCATGATTTCGTCATTCCCGCGAAAGCGGGAACTGCGCGGGAATGACGATTTGAAATGCGTTAGGTGACGAGTGGCACTAGGCCGGTGAGAACGCAAAGAGCACAGCATGACCATTGCCCTGACCGATTTGCTGACCCAGGCCGCGGGCATCTTGATGCTCTACAACCCGCCGCTGGCGGCCATGACCTATGCGCCCCTGACCGGCCACCTGCCGGCTCAAGTGCGGCTGCGTATTTCACTGCGCATGTTCGTGTGGATAGCCGTGGTTTTTCTGGCCACGGTATGGGGCGGCCAGGCGGTGTTGAGCATCCTCGGCATATCCGCCGCAACCCTGACCATGACCGGCAGCTTGATGCTGCTGATCTTTGCCGTGCCGATGGCCTTGGGACGCCGCGCTGATTCGCCCGGCGCCGGTGAGCACCTGCACGAAGATGGCCGCTGGCAGCACATGATTGCCATGCCGCTGATTTTCCCCCTGTCCATCGGCGGCGGCATGGTCGCGCTGATCGTCGGCAGCGCGGCGCGGGCGCATTCGGTTACAGCCTTGGTGCTGATGTCCCTGGTGTACGTGAGCATGGCGGCGGTCATCGGCCTCACCCACTTCGTCGCGGGCACGCTAGCCCGCGCGATGAAGCGCGAGCACATGGAAATCTGCAAACGGGTCGGCGGCATCCTCTTGGTGGCGATTGCCATCCAGATGCTCACCGACAGCGCCAAAACGCTGCTGCCAGGCCTGGCGCACTGATGATGCGCTAATTAATCCGGTCTTGAAACAGTTTTGCGCCCGGTGCCCGGCGTTTGGCGTGAAGTCCTCTTTCGGCGCGAAGCACCACCACGCTATCGGGCTGACGCTAAACGCGCAACGCTCAACCTTTTTACGACGACACCGTTTTCGTGCGGATGTCTTGCAGCGCCTCGTTCATTTTGAACTCAACGATCATCAGCTCGCAGCTGATGCGCGCCCAGATCGCGCCGAAAATCATGGCGATCAGTCCGCCGAAGAAGGTCACGATCATGTTAAAGATTCCGCCGCGCAAGTTGAACATCGCCGTCAGCCCGAGAAACAGCACACCCAGCAGCATCAGCCAGTAGACGACGGTGATGATTTTCGGGGTCAGCATCTCGCCTTCGAAAGTCAGGAGGTTCATGGGGAAAATCCTTTCGTGTGGGTATGGGATGGGGAAAATGGGTACCACACTGCTAGCGTAACACAAAATTGATAGCTACATGCCCTTGACTGGCCTGTCTTTCGATATTTTTCTATCTGAAAAACAAACCACATTCGGGCGCTAAGTAAGCGCAGCCCGGATATGCGCTAGGAATTAACCTCTTGCAGCCTGGACCAACCGAGCACCGTCCGGGATTGTGTGATTCAATGCGGAGCATCGCACATGCGGGTCGGCGACGCTTTGACTACGATTGTGCGGTAGTTGGGGTTGCCCTGGATGGCGCTGTGCTTATCCAGGCTGCCTTGCTGGGATACTCAAAACAGGAGACATTCATGACTGCTGCTCAAACCGCCGCTGCCGCGACTACATCCGGTAAACCTGCCATCGACGTGACCGCGTTTATCGACCGGCATGGTGTTTCGCGTTTTCAGGCGCTGATTGTCGGGCTGTGCTTTTTGAGCGTCGCCATCGACGGTTTCGATACCGCGGCCATTGGTTTTATTGGCCCGGCGATTCGCGCGCAGTGGAACCTGTCGCCCACCCAGTTGGCACCGGTGTTCGGCGCGGGGCTGGCGGGGTTGATGGCTGGGGCTATTGTGTTCGGCCCGCTGGGTGATCGGATAGGCCGCAAGCGCATGTTGCTCTGTGCCGTATTTGCTTTTGGCGCGGCCAGTTGCTTGTCGGCTTTTGCGCCTACTTTCGGCTGGCTGGTGGCATTGCGTTTCCTGACCGGTTTGGGGCTGGGCAGCGCCATGCCCAACGCCATTACGCTGACCAGCGAATATTGCCCGGCGCGCATGCGCTCGCTGTTGGTTACGACCATGTTTTGCGGTTTTACCTTGGGTTCGGCATTGGGCGGTTTCGCGGCGGCGGCGTTACTGGAGTTCTATAGCTGGCATTCGGTGTTGCTGCTTGGCGGCGTGGCGCCGATTGCGCTGGGCTTCGTGCTGATGGCCCTGTTGCCGGAATCGGTGCGTTACATGGTGCGGGCGCGCTGGGATGACGCGCGCATCGCCGCCACGCTGGCACGCATTGCGCCGCGCGAGGATCTGACGGGGCGGCATTTCGTACTGGCGGACCTGGGTACCGGCAAGCATGTGGCCTTGCTGCGCCTGTTCGCGCCCAACCTGCGGCGCGGAACCGCGCTGTTGTGGCTCACCTTCTTCATGAGCTTGCTGGTGATCTATCTGCTGCAAAGCTGGATGCCCACGCTGTTCAAGACCAGCGGCATGTCGATGCGCACCGCGGCCATCGTGGCCGGGGTGTTCCAAATCGGCGGTACGCTGGGCGCGATTGCGCTGGGCTGGCTGATGGACCGTTTCAATCCCAGCGCTGTACTGGCCGGCGCCTACCTGCTGGCAAGCGGATTCATTGCCGCGATTGGCTATTTGACGGCCAACCCGTGGCTGGCCGGCGTGGCGGTGTTTTGGGCGGGGGTGTGCGTTTCCGGTACGCAAGTGGGCGTCAATGCCTTGTCGGCCACGTTCTATCCGACCGAATGCCGTGCCACCGGCGTAAGCCTGGCCAATGGGGTGGGGCGCTGTGGTTCGGTGCTGGGGGCGTTGGCCGGCGGCTCGATGCTGTCCATGGGCTGGTCCATGTCCACGCTCTTCACATTGGTGGGCGTGCCGTGCGTTGTCGCGGCGCTGACGATGCTGCTGTTCGGCCTGCGTCAGCGGGCACATATGGCTGGCGCGCCGGCGGCTGTGCTGGGTGAAGCTGCCCGGATAGTCTAGTGGTTATGATAGTAAGGTGCTTGCTGGCGTCCTGGATAGCGCTGCGCTTATCCAGGCTACCTTGCTTGACGGCTCGCCCATAAAGTCATATCATATGCGATATGATAAAAGTGGTGCTGGATACCAACGTTCTGGTTGCCGCCTCTCGCAGCCGGCAGGGCGCTTCGTTTGCCCTGTTGCAGGCTTTGCGCCAGCGGCGTTTCAAGGCTCTGGTATCGGTTCCGCTGCTGCTGGAGTACGAGGCTGTTCTCAAGCGTCCCGAACAATTGCTGGCAAGCGGCCGAACGCTGGCGATGACCGATGACTTTCTTGATGCCTTATGCCGGTATGTCGAGCCTGTGCATCTGCACTATCTGTGGCGCCCGCAAACACGCGATGCGGCCGATGAGATGGTGTTGGAAACCGCGCTCAATGGCCAGGCACATGCCTTGGTCAGTTTGAACATCGCCGATCTTGACAAAGCTGCCTGCCGGTTTCGTCTGCCGCTCATGACGCCCGGCGAGTTTTATCGACAACATTTACATAACCCGATGAGAGGTGCATGACATGGCTAATTACGCACTGCGCGTCCCCGAATCCCTGTTTGAATATGCCCGCCTGGTGGCGGATGAGGAAAAGGTTTCGATGAACCAGTTCTTCGTCACCGCCATCGCGGAAAAAGTCTCGGCCCTCAAGACCGAAAGCTATTTCCGCGAGCGCGCCGCGCGCGGCCAGGACGCGGCCTTTGACAAATGGCTGCAAGCAACGCCCGATGCGGCCCCCGAGGCCGGAGACGAGCTTGGGGTTTAGGCGGCTGGCGGGCAGCAATTCCAGTACGTAGGCATTATGCTATCGAAATAATAGCAAAACGTACCTTTGGAACACGAGTTTTATTCAATTCACCGAAAGACCCCCATGGGAAAAACCACCGGCTTCATGGAATACGAGCGCATCGAAGAAGGGTATGCACCCGTCGCCGAGCGCGTACTGCACTACAAGGAATTCGTCATCGGCCTCGATGACGAGCAGGCGCGCACGCAAGGGGCGCGCTGCATGGATTGCGGTACGCCGTTTTGCAACAACGGCTGTCCGATCAACAACGTCATTCCGGACTTCAACGATCTTGTGTACCGGGGCCAGGGCCAGGACGGTTGGCAGCGTGCGTTCGCGGTGCTAGATGCGACCAACAACTTCCCTGAGTTCACGGGCCGCATTTGCCCCGCGCCGTGCGAGGCGGCGTGTGTGCTGGGCATCAACAGCCAGCCGGTGGGCATTCGCAGCCTTGAGCACGCGATCATCGACCGCGCTTGG
>Ga0209628_10003255_pt1 | contig 11316 bp, 5 predicted proteins | sample TergutCu122P4_FD_187285 | JGI IMG/M metagenome (GOLD analysis project Ga0209628, IMG submission 187285) | Cubitermes ugandensis P4 segment gut microbial communities from Kakamega Forest, Kenya - Cu122 P4 (SPAdes) (version 2) | ecosystem: Host-associated > Arthropoda: Insects > Digestive system >...
CACTAGCAAAATCAAATTGCTAGTGGAGCTTTTGGATTTGACGTTCGCATGGAGGGCTCGCGGCAATTGGGGTGCGAACGTCAAATCCGCTCCACTGGCAAGCGCAGGCGGGGCGGTGGTGAACCCATCGGACCAGCCACCGCTATTGCTGTGATGCTAACCCACTGGATCTGCGCTGGCTCCCAGCGCACAAAGGTGGCCCTGGCATCGCGGTCAGACAGTTAGTGCGCCGGGTGGCAGCAGTTCCGCGCCATTCAGCTCTAAGCAGGCTTTCGTGAGCTTGCCCACGCATCGCCCGCTTAGGCTTTTTGTTTTGTCTCAGGTTCTTATCGGAAAACCGTGGGACACTTTGCGCTTACGCGGCCCTTCGGGTCCGGAACCTGCTTAGGATTAGCCGTTATTCGCTTTTCGAATGGACCATACCGTCAGAACCTCCGGCATTGGCGTAACCCAGAACGGCTTGCCGTCTAAATGCCCATCGCGTGGCTGCACATTGAGATCGTCAGCAGTGAACGGCTCGAAAGACAGATGCCCTGCATACAGCTTGCCATGATCCTTGATCGGCACGCCACTTGCTTTCTTCCAACAATCGCTGAAACAGCCGGGACCAATTTCTGCCGTGGAGACGTCCCATTCAAAGCTATCATAGCCGGATAGCAAGTAGGCGTGGGCTTTATCGACGCTAGCAAAAGCTTTGATTGCGGCATACTCAACGATATTGTTTCCGCGAGTGTCGAGGGTAGCATAGACAGTCATAGCCTTGACCCCAATTTTCTCCGATGCCTGTTACGCCTTTTACTGACCAGTTCTCGCATGAACTTGGTTGATGGCACCGACTTGTGCCAAATTCGAATCACCTTACGCTAGGTTCGTTGATTATTCGTCAATCACCCGGCCATGGTTTGCACAGCCATGGTCGGAGAGCCGCCACGGCTCCAGACCGTCCGCATACCGCCGGGCGATTTCGATGGCTTGTTGCTGGCTGATCTGCGCTCCCGGCACCTCTGCAAACATCCAAATATCGTTTGGGCCAAAAGCTTTTCGACACGACCTCGCTGGTCTCCGTATTGATCCTACAATGCAAGTTGCCGCCGATGCGTCCTTTGTTCGTGATGACCGCGTGCGAAGCGACCCACAAGGCCATCGTTCCCGCTATGATCGTTCGATCTGCGTCTTGACGCCGGCCGCGGCGTCGGCGGGGTATTCGGAATGCCAGTTGCCAAGACCCTTGCGGCGGATGAGAGGCCAATGGTCTGGATTGTCACTGTGCCTTATTTCCTTTCCGTGAAGCGGAATGCGAGTCGGCGCAATCGATCGACTCGCCGTTCCGGTCTTTGGGGATACGTTGCACCAGCTCCCGGGGTATCCGCCCGGAGCCCGCACGTGCACCCGGTTGTGCGTCGGATCGGTCAGCAAATCCTCAACCGCGCTAATTTCACTCAGGAGATCACGATCGACCCGATGCCGCCTGTCTATAGACCTGTGGGGGTTTCTGGGGGATTATGGCCCACCCATTATAATTTCCCCTTTTTCCGTCACTCCATAGGTTGTTATGGGCGGCCCTGAAAATGGTGCACTCAGCATTGTTGTTCCGCAGAGGTAGCCAAAAATCCCGGCACCATAAGTGTCCTGAAGGCCTACCCCACCAAGCGCAATGATGCCCGATGTCCCATTAACCAACGTGTTGAAGGCATAGCGAGACAGCAAAAGTTTGTCGGCAACGGCCGCGACACCGGTAGCGGCCGCCTCCACATGGCCAGCGCTGATGGCCGCGGCGGCCAACGCCGCGCAGTTCTCGACGACCATACCGAGGGGGCTCATGGCGGTGGCGCCGGCCGCTATCGCCTTCGCCAAAGCCATCTTGTCGATGCCAAACAACATGACGGTCCCGGAAATTCCCGCAACAGCACCAACTGAGCAGTTCGCAAGAAGGGCTATTCCCCCAAAATCATCACGCTTCAAGTCACCCTTGATCTTATTTTCATTGAAAAAGATTCTGCTGGGGCCAAGATTACCCTGCGAAATGGCGTCAGCCGCATTGTTGACAACTAAATTAACTACTGTTGCAGAAGATGGAAGGTCAATACCAAATCCCAGACCGCCACCGATTGCTGCATAGGCCAGCGCTTCCTTATTCTTGGTCTCTTCGTCTATTATACTGAGAACTCCCCCAGCAACGGCGATGACCGCAAGCTTGCCTCCGCCTGCCAAAGCCGGGCCACAAGTCCACTTTTTACTCAAACGAAAATTAGCCATTACGCTCAACCCTTCAATACGCTGTCATAATTGGTGTGTCGTCGTATCCGTGGTTACGTCAATTTATCGCCAGTCCAACTCCGATCCTAAGACGGCGCCAGCCACAATCCTGCCGGTATTCAGACTTCGTCGAGGATGTGACAGCTCTTTGAAATTTGCGATATGCAAGAAAAGGCCGCCTTGTAGGGCGGCCCTGCGGTCCCTGGGGATTTAAACCATCTTGCCCGGAGCCAAGTCGTAGGCTGCGACCTGCTGCCCTTCGCCCGAGTTGTCTTCCTTACGCGGAATATACTTCACCTGCATCTTGGTGAAGTTGATGCGGATATGCTCCATCGGGCGATCACCGTTCGAGTCAACTGAATAACTCGCAATCAGAGCATTATCCAACGTGTACTCGATATAAGTCTCGCCCGGATTGCCCGTGGTGACCAGATGGATCACAGCCGACTGCCCCTTGTTGCCTGTGCAAGCCTCTTGGAACAGCCTCACCGACGACGAGTCGCTGACCTTGGTCAGAGTAACTTCGGAAACCGCCGGCTCTGAAGCTTCGCGGTTCGCAGCCGAACCAGCGAGCGTGTTCATATTTCGCGAGACGTTCCAATGGATCGAGGAGATATCCATCCACTGCTTGTGATTTTCTTGAGTGGCATCGCCCTTGATGCTTCCATATTGCAGATAAATCGGCATTTTCCGTCTTCCTTAGAAATTTCTCTGTTATGGGGTTAGTGATTTTAGAAAGTCCGATGCGATGCGCCGTTGGCATGTGCAATGTGACGCGATGATGGCAATATTAAGTAAGAGAAGACCCCATCAGCCGCCACGCAGGTGCTATCCTACTTGTGATCCTGCGAATATTGCGAGACGCAAAAAGGCTGCCTCGGTAATGGAGAACCGCGGCGGCCATGGAATCTGTGCACCCAAGAGTGCAGACAGCCGATCGCGGCAGGCAGAGAATCCCGTCGAGCCAACTACGCCTCGGATAGCCGGTCGGCGCCATCCACTGGCTGGTCAGGATTGGGATACTACGCTAAGCCGAGAGCACGTTTGCCGCAATTTCTGAGTTTGAATTGCACCCGTCCGCTTGCTTACCCGGCGCAAAGTTGGCGGTGTGTAGATTTTGCTAAGCTGTTGATTTTGCTGGCGCACCACTCAGAATAAAACTGCGAACACGTATCTCATTGAGGTCGCTTTGTAATTTCAATCGCGCCGGCTACTTCTTGCCGGGCTCCCGGCACAGATTGGCTATCATGCTGGAACGGTGAGTGCGGCAGGTTCTGCACCGCATTGGGTTCGGGTTCAGTCTTGCACCGCAACCTGCCCGATACGCCAACGTTGTGCGGCCGGACACACATGCAAGAGCATTGGAGAGCTCTGGCTTGGCTTTAGCCCAAGCCGATCAACCCAGCTCACCTGCAAATGGACCTGAAATGGACCCCGTTTTTGGGACCAGAGGGTAAGTTGGAAATTGGCCTTGGCTGCGCATCAATCCGCTCCGATCCAATAACAGCTCCTGAATCAGAAACACCCGCAAATAGCCAGTTGAGTGTCCAGTTTTGAAGCCGTCGAACGGGTTTGCGTCACGGTCACCCCGATAATCCAGGGTTTGAGGCTTGCCGATTGCACAGTGTTGTCGGGAAGCAGGTTGCGCACAGCCAGCTTCGACTATGAAATATGCTTTGTCACTCCACCCGCTACTTGTATCTCCGTTCCTTGTTGGGCTGGCTCAGTTCGGAGCTGAGTCAGCTCCGCTTGTTGTTTGGCTAGCCGCTGCTCCAGTCGTGCGAACCGGGCATCGGTTTGATTTTGATAGCGGAAGGCAAGTCTACCAAGGCCGATCCCGTATTGTTTGGCAAACAACTCGTCAAAGCCAGATAGCAGGTCAGGAGCAGCCAGCTTTTGTGCGACCACCGAATAATCGGGGCTCGCGCCGTTAAGAACATCAAGCAGCGTCAAGTTGAAATTATCGTCACGTAAAAACGGCGACTCTTGCAGTCGCAGGACCTTGATCCTTGCATAGCCGTAATACGTCGGGAGGAAAGCCAAAAGATCTGGTGGAATCGGTTTGATGTGAGTCGGATCCAGATAAAAATGGCATGTGGCGACAGTGATGTTCTCGGGGTTTGGTGTCTCCAGTATAAGTATCCCTCCCGGCTTCAGGACGCGAAGAGCCTCCTGAACAAGTTCCTGTAGAAACGAGAACCCTATGTGTTCGGCAATATGAAAACCAGAAACCACAAGTGCGCTTTCATCGGGAAGTTTTTTCAAAAAATCAATCGCGTCGCCTCGTGTAACGTCATATCCACGTTCTCTGCAGCTTACCAGCATGCCCTCGTCAAGGTCTACCCCAACAGACGGAATGCCCATGCCGTCTAGTAGCTCAAGCCACTCGCCCCGCCCACAACCTAAATCCACTGCAGGAGATTTCGTATATATACGCGATAAGAGCTCAACAAACGGGCGATAGACCTCAAGGCGCGAAATGATTAGCTCGCGCGATCCGCGACGGAGGTCTTCGAAAGCACGGTAAAACAGGTCGGGCATTCCGCGTTATCCTAATATCAAGCTGTGGAATCCCGCTCTCAGTCTCCCGGCATGGGAGCACCGAACGGATATTCCGTCGGTAGCCAAGTCAGTCAGGCGACTGTTGACAACATCAACCAATGTGCTGCGGCGGAGCAGGCCGTGCACCTTGTAGTCTTTCGAAAGTAAAAGCTAAGACAGATTAAGCGCTGTCTTGTCCGGTAACGCCAACGGTGAGCCTCGTGTAGTTTGAGTGCTCGTGTAGTTACCATATCGCAGATGGGTTCTGTTTTCCGGAAGAACAGTTGCAGCATAGCATCTACTCACGCCTCGTCTCAGAAGTCAATGAGCGGGTGCCAGCAGGCAGAGCATTTGGATGAGATTTGGGTGGCGTTTTCGTAGTGATTCGAGCGCCTTCGGTGGTGACTCGACCTTAGGAGGCGCAACAGTGGATGACGATATTCCGGAACGCTTGGTTCTCTGGACCATTTTCTCCAACTGGATTCGCGCCAGTCGGTGAGGTTCCCTATCCCCTGGACGAGGTGCTTCTGACGCCGTGCGCAGAGCCAACGGCTGGATCAGCGTCGTAGTGTTCGGTTAGCCAAAGCGGGCATTTCTACGCCGCTCCCGGCCCTCCACCAACAGTACGCTGAGCCATGTTCAACTCGGTCTTATCTTCGGGGTGCTCGACATGGAAGCCTTCCAAGCTTGCTTCCTCGCCTGGACGCAGAACTTTGCAGCGCTCCTAACCGGCGTGGTCGCGCAGGAGGCACCTTGAACATCATAACGAACTGTGAAATCCTTAAAAACACAGGAATCAATTGTCTCTGTATAGGCAAGATGATGTGCTATGCATCCCCATTAGGTGGAAGGACTCTGGCTCTCCTTCGCCCAAGCAATGATGCGTGGACCTCCCGTTGTCTTAGGTCTGGCAATACGGGACCAATCCTGAGTTTCGCGAGACGTCCTTGCGGCCAGAGCAAGATGAAGCACGAGACTTCTTCGACCTGAAACCACATCTGCGAGACATAAGTGCGCAATCTGATTATCCCGGTCATTCTATGCGCTGCAGCGTCGTGGCTCTGGCCCGCTTCGCGCCAAGTCTGTCCGAAAGTCTACCCGAAACATCTCTTCGCCTTCAGCGGCAAGCACTCGCTCCTACAGGAAACGTTGTTCCGCGTTGACCGGCATGAGTTTGCGCAGCCAGCGATTGTCACCGGCAACGATTGCCTATTTGTAGTTCCCGAGCAAATGCGGGCGTTTGGTGCAGGGACCAAGACGTGACGCAGAATCGGTCCGCGTCGCTCGCAAACGACGGCAAGCCGCTGCGCCGCGGCGTGTTGTTTATCGGCTATGCTGAGGGCGCTCTTGGCGTGGGACAGTCTTTCCGTGCGAACCTGAAGGCCGCGCAGACAACAAATATCCCATTTGCGATCTATCCGTTCAAGGTTGGCGTCGAAACGCGCTTGATTGGACCGTACATGCAGGAACGGTACGATCAACAGCATTCACGGCAGATCAACTTCATTGAAGTCGCTTGCGATCAGGTACCGGTGGTGTTTCAATCAATCGATCCTGGTTTGCTGAACCGTTCGTACAACATCCTGCGTACGTGGTGGGAATTGCCGAGGGCTCCTGAAGCGTGGCGTCCATACCTCAGGGACATTCACGAAATATGGGCGCCAAATAAGTTCATCGCCGATGCATTCACTCATATTTTCGAAGGTCCAATCGTCGTGATGCCTACCGCAGTGGAGGACCTCGCGGGCAGTTATCCAGGACGAGGGCACTTCGGCATGGACGAGGGGCGCTTCTACTTTATATTCAGCTTTGACTACTATTCGTCGCCTTTCCGAAAAAATCCGATCGGCGTGCTCCAGGCGTTTCTACAGGCATTCCCGGACAAGAGCGAGAACGTTGGCCTCGTGATCAAATCGGTAAGTGAGCCCTATCATTTCCCGAGGTTCAAGGCGTTCATCGAGCAGGCCTCAAAAAACGATCCTCGTATTTTGACGTTTGACAAATACATGCCTCGTAATGAGATGCTGGGCCTGATTCGCGCTTCTGATGCCTATGTGTCCCTTCATCGTGCGGAGGGATTTGGGCTTGGCATGGCCGAGGCGATGATGTTTGAGCGGATCGTCATCGGTACAGACTATTCTGGCTCGACGGAATTCCTCACCGATGAGACTGGCTTTCCGGTGGCCTACAAGTTGCGTTCAGTTGAGCCTTACGAATACTCACATTCAGAAGGTCAAGTCTGGGCCGAGCCGGACGTAAACGCGGCCGCAGATATCATGCGACGCGTGTCAGCCGCCCCCTCGGAAGGAGTTTCTCGCGGAAGAGTGGCGAGCATGAAGATCAAGCGTAACCATAGTCCGCAAGCGGTCGGACTGGCAATGCAGGCGCGATTCGGTGAGTTGTTGGAGAAACTATAGGGGACCTTGATTTATCGTGATCGGAGGAATGTCTGGCCAGACTTTCGAGATTAGTCGAAGAAACACGTTTTCCGACCGGTTTTTTGCGGCTGAAGGTTTGTTTTTGGCGCCGCACCCCTGATTGGGGTGGCGGGCTTCCGCTCTCAGGCAGCAGTCATCCGCTCGGGCTTGATCAGACGACGGACCACGGATTTCCATTTGAAGTTGGAAAATGGCTCGGTCTTGCTGTTGGTGAGGTCCGGACGAGGTATGACGGATTTTTGGTGACGCGGTCGGATCAAGCGGCGCGGACAACAGAGGCCGGAATGACTTCGGTTCCGCTCACCATTGATATCGCAGGCCGGCAGAGCCCTTGACGCCATCGCGCCGTCCGCCGCCGTCGTGGCTCACTGCGAACTGATAGCCGGCGTCAGCAAAGGCGGAGAAATGGGCATCGATCTTCGTGGTGAAGCCGGCCGTGACATCCATGTACTGCGCATGTGAAATCAACGGCACCGTGTCGATGCCAAACATTGTCGTCGGGTTGCCGCCAAAGTCGCTCCAGTAATTGGTGCGCACGTAGGGCTGCCACACCTGTCCATTATCGCTTGTGATGGTCCACTTGCCCTTCAATCCGACCCGCGCGGTCGTGCCCGAGCTTGTGCCGAGCGCCACCGGGCCGAGGCCATCATTGCCCGCATCAAAGCTGACCCATTGCCACAGCACCTGCGCCTGCGGCTCCAACACAAAGCCCCATCCCAACTGCGGCAGCGCGATCGGATAGCCGCCTTCGAGCGAGGAGATGAAGCCGGAGCCGTTGGTGTTGAGACGCGCGAACTCCGTCGTTGCCGCACCGTTGTAGCTCGTGCCTTGTAGCGTCAGATCGATGTACCAACCTTGCGGCCCGTAGTGAGTCCAGTACGCACCGCCCGAGTAGGCGTTGAGGTTGAGGTGGCCTGTGTGCTGCAACACGTAAGCAGTGGCGGCGGCGTTGGTGACAAGGCCGGTGACATCGACATTGGCATTGCCATAGGCAAAGTAGACGCCGCCATAATCCTTGTGGCCATCGATCAGGCTGTTGCCGCGCAGCAGATCAACACCGGCCTGCAAGCCGGCGATCCGGCCATCGGCGCGCGGATCAGCGAACGCTTGATAGTGGTTGTCTATCTGCTGGCCGAACACCCGGCCCCAGACCGCAGGACGCCAGCCCGCAGCACCACAATCAGCGCTCGGCGCCTTTGTATAATAGATGGGCGGCGCCGCCTTGGACGCTTTGGTGTAGATCGGTGCACCGCCCGGCGCGCATGGCGCCGGGGCCGCCTGATCAATTTCTCCCATGCGCTCATCATGCGTGCCGAGGCTGGCGATGCCCAATTGCCTCGCGATCGGCTGCACCACGCCGTAAGTTGCGATTTCCGGTCCGATGATCGGATAGATGCCGGGCGGCAGCACCTCCGGCGGCGGCAGCGGCGGCAACACACCCGGCGGGACCTCCAGCTCCGGGGGCGGCTGAGTCGGTGGCGGTTCAACGACGAAGGTCGAGCGCAAGAACCAGTTGTTGGGATCGCTGCCGTTGATCCCGCCCTGGAATAGACGATAGTCATAAATGCCCGCGCGCAATTCTGGATTGGCCATCGTAAAGGAGTCAGTTGCGGTGGTCGCGCCATTAATCGTGTTAACAACGAGAATGCCGTTCGCCGTGGTCTGGGCACCTGGACCGCCCGCGTTGGTGAACAGCAGGCCTGAGGTGCCGCTTGCCGTCCCACCATTGATCACCAACTGGTCCGATGCCGAACCGTCCGCACCCAAGAAGGTGTTCATGGCGATGGTGCCGCCCTGGCCGACATAGTTGGGTGTTGTCAGCAGCGTGCCGGGCGGCGTGCCCGTGCCCATATTGATGAGCCCCGCGTTGGTGACGCCCCCAACCGTCTGGCTGAACCCAGCGAGATCGACCGTGCCAGCCGTTGCGACTGTCATGGCCGAGTTGGGGCTGAAGGTGTTGAGCGCACCCGCCTGCAAGATGCCACCCGCAACAGTCGTGTCGCCGCTATAGGTGTTGGCGCCGGAGAGGATCGTCGTACCAGGGCCGATCTGATCGACCGTGCCCGTGCCGGAGATCACACCTGATAGTGCCAGCGGCGTCGCCGTACCGGGGGCGAATGCAAACGCGCTGTTGTTGAGGACATCGCCGGTGATCGAGCCGGTCGTGACGCCGTCGCCGAGCTGCAACGTGCCAGCTGTGATCGTGGTGCCGCCCGTGTAGGTGTTCGTGCCGGTCAGAATCGTCGTGCCGGGTCCGGTCTGAGCGACCGTGCCGGGACCGGAGATCACACCGGGAAGGATCGCCGCCGCCGCCGTTCCGGGATCGAACACCAAGGCGGCGTTGTTAAGCACGTCGCCAACGATCGAACCGGTCGCAACGCCGTCGCCCAGTTGCAATGTGCCTGCCGAGATCGTCGTGCCGCCGGTATAGGTGTTGGTACCAGTCAGTGTCAGCGTGCCGGTGTCGATCTTGGTCAGACTGCCGGGTCCGCCAATCACCCCAGCCATCGTCAGCGTCGTGCCGGGATTGACATCGATGGTGCCGTTGTTCGGCCCCAGCGTGACGGTGCGCGCCGAAGCGAAGGTCGCCGTGGTGTTCAGCGTGCCGCCGTCGATGGTGAGGTTGCCCGCCGCATTGCCCAGGTTGGCATTGCTGCTGACCTGCAACGTGCCGCCGTCGATGGTCGTGCCGCCGATGTAGGTGTTGGTGCCGGAGAGTACCAGCGTGCCCGTGTCGGTCTTGGTCAGACTGCCGGGTCCGCCAATCACCCCGCTCAACGTTAGTGTCGTGCCGGGATTGACATCGATGGTGCCATTGTTCGAACCCAGCGTGACGGTGCGCGCCGAAGTGAAGGTCGCCGTGGTGTTCAGCGTGCCGCCGTTGATCGTGAGGCCACCGGCCGCATTGCCCAGGTTGGTATTGCTGCTGATCTGCAACGTGCCGCCCAGAATCTGCCAGGGCGTCAGCGCCGTGGTGGAGCCGGTCAATCGCCAGGTGCTGGTGCCTGTCTTTTCAAAGACAGTGAACCCTTGATACTGCTGCGAGATCGATCCCGCAGGTGCGATTTGCGACACATTGAAGATGGTTGAGCCGGTCGCGCCGCTCAGATCGGTGCCAGCACCGCCCAGGATCAGCGTGTTGGTGGATCCACTTTCGCCGACCACACGGCCGAGAATCGACCAGCCTTGTTGCAGTTCGAGGCTGTTGGTGCCGGCGGTGAAGGAAATTGCATTCGCGGCGCCACTGCTACCACCGGCAATGAGACCAGAGGTCACGACCGTCAGATTGCCGCCGATGATGCCCACGCCGGCGCCGCCCGGAGGGGCGCCGCCGGAGCCCGCGCCGGGGGCCGTCGAGAGTCCTCCGTAGTTGTAACCACCAGCACCGCCCTGGATCGTGCCTCTATTGATGATGGTGGCTCCACTGGCGACGATCCCCGCACCAGAGCCACCAGAGTTAGCGGAGCCAAGGTAGCTGCCGGCGCCGCCGACGCCACCGGTAATAACGGATTGGTTCGTAATCGTGGCGCCCTCAAGCGCAACAAGGCCAGCGCCACCGCCGCCGGACGTCTCACCATACCCAGAAAAATAGGCGGCGCCACCATTGCCACCGGTAACAGTGGTCAAGACCGTGATCGCGCCGTTGCCGGTAATCACCACACCATCGCCACCACCACCGCCGCCACCACCGCTACCGCCAACGCCCTGGATGCCGCCATGGCCGCCATTGCCGCCCTGGATAGGACCGCTGACGCCCGCCAGCGACGAACCAACAAAGCCGACGCCACCACCACCACCGCCGCCGCCGCTGCCGCCCAGGTTGTAGAAGCCGTTGATAGTGCCGCCGACGAAGGTGCCGGGGGCCCCATTCCCCCCGGCGCCGCCAACCGGCAAACTGGCGGTGCCGCTGGCGCCGCCAGAACCAGCGGCGCCACCGATGTTGCCAGTACCAACGCCGTTGCCACCAGGACCGCCGCTGGCGCCAGCCGCACTGGTCGCGCCGCCGCCCGCACCGCCCGCACCGCCCGCGATGCCGTATGGGCCCGCGCCGCCCAAACCACCGTAGCCGCCGGCCAAGAGA